>JAAIGF010065134.1_pt1 | contig 44172 bp, 33 predicted proteins | sample 6487441 | NCBI WGS metagenome assembly JAAIGF01 (sample SAMN13974129, study PRJNA590717) | phyllosphere metagenome | biome: pepper field; feature: multiple bacterial spot infested pepper fields; material: pepper leaves; isolation source: leaves from pepper fields | host: Capsicum annuum ...
GATCTGGAGAGTCTGGCGCAGTTGGTAAAACTCCCGGGAAGGAGAGAAAGGGCCTTCCCGCGAGTGGTTAAGGAAAGACCGCAGAAATACGGAAAAGCGCATAAAAAATGCCAGTCAGTGGCTTAACTGACTGGCATTACTGCATCAAGTCGGCCTCTTTTTTATTAATCTTCGCTGGACAGCTGGCATTCATATGGGCCCAAAAATCAGCAACTGAGACTAACCCATCCTTATTGAGGATCGCCTCATCAGCCCAGAGTTTGAATGAGCTTAATATTTTTTCTGCGCTTTCATTAACGATCTCTGAAGGCAGCAACATAATTGCAGCAGTATCATTTACTGAGGTGCCTTTCCTACCAAGGTAGCGACTATATGCATCAAGTTCATCTGTACATATGTCGGCAAGGGCAATAATTTTCTGAACCGGGCCCTTCAATGCACTTGGGTCAGGCAAGTCAGGAACAGGAAGACGAATGCCTCGCAAACTGGGGCTTGCAGGTGTGTAATCTAACCGCAGACGTGTTTTATTCGCCTTAATGACCATCCCATCACCATATTTGAGGGTGTAACGCCGTTTGAAAAGCGCAGCAAACTCTTTGGCACATCGCCGAGCGGGGGTACGCAGCGCATATTCGGTATGGTTTATTACCCAGGCCAACGCCAGTTCGGCTGATACAGGCATTCCCTCATGTACAGTTTTAGCCAAAGCCAGCTTAAATTGCATGCCATTACTGAAACCTGATGCACTATCGAGATCTGTGGCTAAATCCATGTCCGGCCGCAGAATAGACATGGCTTCGAGTAATTGTGTCGAATATCCACGGAAGGAACGGTTCTCGCTGAATACCGACCTTAACCGACCGACTTCATTGAACAGGTTACGGAATTCAGCATCAGGGAAATTTTGGTCAGCGGAATCTACAAGCGCTTTTCTTTCCAGACCGTAGAGATATATAAAGACATAGCCTATAGGACACGATGAGTCGGACCTATCACTGGCAAGCCAACTGACATACGCACCGCGTGCTTCTGGTGAAAGAGAGGAAAACCTGGGCCAGTATCCTAATGAACTGTCTTCGTAAAAGTAAGAAGTGGGTTGTATTTTACACGTGTCATCAATTAATGATGCCTCACTTCCATCGTCATAATAGCCGTTTAGTTCCTGTCCAGTGGGCTTCATACGTTGCCCCAGATAAATGTGACCACCGGTAATTGTTACACCAGCTACAGTTATCATCTCACCCGGAAGTACCCATCGAGCAAATGCGCCTGCTGACTTTGAGGTATTCCGGTAATGATTGGTTGTCACCCGAAATTCGACACTCCGCCCGCTACTCAGTGTAAAAGTTGCCAGGTTGTCATCTTCGCTATCATCTTTTTGCACAACCGTCTCTTTTTTCTTGGTGTCAGCGCTCCATTCTGTTGCTTTTGGTGATGCTTTGACGGTTCTGGAAACTGGAGATCCTGCAGACTTATGCTTTTTCTTTTTGAAAAACAAAAAATAAATAACATAAATCGCCACTAAAAATATCCATAACTCCATGAGCATTAACCTTAAAAATGACTTTTCACATACACCGACCGAATGGCGAGAGAAAGCAGGACAAGGGGAATATTCTCAAAATAATACTTCTAAATTGCGAGGGTTAAAAGCAAATCGTAATAAAAACCAACTCACTGATTTAAATAATAAAATCATTGAATAGTGTGCCAACAATCTACTGAATGTGATAAGAGATCCGAAAGCCGCAACCAATTAACTTAAAATTAATTGTCGGAAAATCATCTATTTCATGCAAAAGAAATATCAAAAAGAAAACCTGCACACTTTTTTGCGCAGGTTCCTTTCTTCTACGCCTCTTTTTTGCGAGGTAACGAAGAGCTGTTTGTTAATGATTCTAGATAATCAGCATACCACTGTAGCATCCCTCTCCTGTTCTCTAAATGCTGTGCATGGTTATAAGTCCCACGAATGGTATTTTTATCCACATGCGCAAGCTGCAATTCAATCCACGCAGTGTTAAATCCTTCCTCATGAAGAATCGTGCTCATCGTATGCCTGAAACCATGTCCAGTCGCTTTTCCATGATAACCAATTCGTTTTAGTACCTGGTTTATGCTGGCTTCACTTATTGGTTTAGCAATGTCGTTACGTCCCGGGAAAACCAGGTTATACCTGCCAGTTATCATCTGGAGTTCACGCAGCGCCTCTATAACCTGATCAGATAAAGGCACCAAGTGAGGTCGCCGCATCTTCATCCTTTCGACCGGAACTTCCCAAACGCGCTTGTCAAAATCAAACTCTTTCCATTCTGAAAGACGAAGTTCAATGGTACGAACTCCCGTTAGCATCAAAATACGCGTCGCAAGCCGTGTTATTGGACTTCCCGAATAAGCCTCTAAAGCCTTCAAGAAATCTGGCAACTGATCAGCCAGAAGATGAGGATAGTGAGTTGATTTCGCCGTAGTCAGGGCGCTGGCAAGTTCGGCAAAGGGATTGTTTTTCGCTCTACCCGTAACGATGGCATAAGTGCAAACCTGTTTGCAGGCCTGACGAACCTTCCTCAATTTATCGAGCACGCCGCGCTTTTCAAGTTTGCGTAGTGTGGTGAGAGCCTCTAACGGTTCAATTTCTGCTATTGGTCGTTTACCGATATCAGGAAATATATCGTTCTCAAATGCCTCCATCAGATCTTCGGCATACCCCTTTGACCAATTGGGGCGCTTGTATTCATGCCATTCCAGTGCAACAGATTTGAACGTATTTTCTACAGCGACTTTACGCGCTTGCTTTTCTACCTTTTTCTTTTCACTGGGATCAATGGAATTGGCCACTTGCCGTTTTGCTTCATCTCTGCGCTGCCGAGCCTCGGACAATGATATTTCCGGGTAAACGCCGAGTGCCAACATCTTTTGTTTCCCATCGAAACGATATTGCAATCGCCAGTATTTAGACCCATTGGGATGGACCAGCAGATGCATCCCTTCCCCATCAGTAAGCTTATAAGGCTTGTCCATTGGCTTCGCACTTCTTACCTTCACATCGGTTAATGCCATTTGAGGCCCCCATGCTGGCTGTTGGTACAAGATTTTATCGAACGGGGAGATACCATCACATATACCAACAAATACTACTTGATGTACGTTGATACGAGTAGAGCTCGGTAGAATAACGACGCGCTAAATTCAGCCAATACCTTGAATTTTAGGCATAAAAAAAGACGTCGGTTGACGTCAGTTTACTTGAAAATGGTACGCCCTACAGGATTCGAACCTGTGACCTACGGCTTAGAAGGCCGTTGCTCTATCCAACTGAGCTAAGGGCGCCTTGATGGGATACAGTCGCTTGGCGATGTGGGCTGGATTATACCGGGCATCCCTGATGAGTCAATGAATTGGCGCGCGATTTGGACTGGTCGGCGAATCCCTGAACAACCTTCGTATAGCTCGCTGTTATTCCTGCAAATGAAGCCGGCACATCGGAAGCGATCTCGCAAATCGGACAGTTTCGGCGATATCTGTTTGAGTTTTACCTCCATTGCTGAGTAAGTTATTAGCCATCTCGCCTGCGGGTATCGCTGCAGGTTTCTGTTTCATCCCAGGGCAACCGGCGTAGGAATTACCGCACCGGTTGACGACAGTATCAAGGGCACGTTGGGTGTATGCGTAAAGGGCTACTCGGAATTTACGGTTGGATGCTGCTGGTGGCGCTGTTTGCCTTCAGTTCGGTAAGTATGGCCGCGACGGATCCTGCGCCGGATGGGCAGGAGGAAACCGCGGACAAGGTGAATGTGGATACCGAACTGCTAAAGCTGCAGAAACAGCTTGATGGCATCAAACAACAGGTGTCCGGCACCACCACTGACGCCAAACTTAATGTATTGAACGATACCACGCTGGAACTGGTCGCCAATGCGGATAAACTCGCCGGCATCCTGACGCCGATGCGTGCGCAATTGCAGGCGCAACTGGACGTTCTGGGGCCGGCGCCGCAGCCGCAGGCCGCCGTGAACGAAACCGCCGAGGTCACGCGTAAGCGCGCCACGCTTAACCAGCAGAAACAGAAACTGGATACGCAGGCCAGTCAGGTGCAGGCGATAAAAACCGGGGCGGAGAACCTGTCGACGCAGATTCTGGCGCTGCGCCGGAATGCGCTGAAAAATCAACTGGCGCTCAATTCCGGCAGTATTCTTGGTAGCCGCTTTTGGTCACCCATTATCAAGCCGATGCAGGAAGACATCGAGCGGTTATCCGATTTGAAGGATGACCTGAGCGAGGCGTTTATTGCCGCCTGGCAACCCGGATGGCGTTACGGGTCGGCGTTTTTTCTGCTGCTGGCGGCGGCGCTGAGTACGGCGGGGCGAAAGCTACTGGAGAAATATCTGGCGCGGGCTGGCATTCATTTGCTGCCGGAAGGTCGTCTGAGACGCAGTTTTCTGGCTATCGCGGTGGTGTTTTCCACTGTGCTGACGATGGGGTTGGCGGTCCTGCTGGTGGATTATGTTTTCACTCGTCATGGCGATGTGACCGATCGTACCGAGGGATTCATGGAAAGCCTGGTCCGGCTGGTGGTGTTTTGTTCGATGATTTCCGGGCTTGGGCGGGCTTTTCTTTCCAATAAACGTCCGTCGTGGCGCCTGCCGGCGATTGCCAACCCGGTGGCGCGTGCGATGGAGCCTTTCTCGATTATCGCCACCGGCTTTATCGTTGTTTTTGGGGTAATTGAGCAGATCAATACTGTCAGCGGCATTTCGGTGGGGGTGACGATAGTCGGCAACGGCCTGTCGTCACTATTTCTGGCGCTGACATCCGGGGCGATAGCTCTGCGCAGCGATCAGATTCGCCGGCGTATGGTGGAAGCCGGCGAAACGCCTGAAGCGCGCTCAACCCTGTCGGGATTGATTCATCTGGCCGTACTGTTGACCACGCTGGCGGTGCTGGTGTCGCTGCTGATTGGCTATATCTCGCTGGCGCGTTTCCTGACGTATGAACTGGTGTGGGTCGGCATGGTGCTATCCCTGCTGTACCTGTCGACCACTTTTGTGGAAGACGTGTGTGAAAGCCTGTTTTCCCCGGCTTTTGCCAGCGGACGGCAGATCAAACGAACGTTGAATCTGGATGATCGTCATCTGGATCAGGCCGCGGCTATTTTGTCCGCCGGGTTGAAAGTGCTGTTGATTCTGATGGCCGTAGTGGCATTGCTGAATGGCACGTTTGGTTCGACCACGCCGGTTGATCTGGTGCAGAAGGCGGTGGAGATCTGGGGTGGGAAGGGCCTGGAATCCATCAGTATCGTACCCGCCCATTTGGTTAATGCCGTGGTCCTGCTGGTTATCGGCATTTACAGCCTGCGCGTATCCCGCCGCTGGCTTGAGCATGAATTCTTTCCGAAAACTACGCTGGAAGCCGGTATCAAGGCTTCTCTGGTGACGCTGTATTCCAATATTGGTTACATCCTGATTATTCTGCTGACGCTGGCGACGCTGGGTATCGAGTGGAGCAAACTGGCGTGGATTGTCAGCGCCCTGTCGGTCGGGATCGGTTTTGGTTTACAGGAGATCGTGAAGAACTTTATTTCCGGGCTGATTTTGCTGACTGAACGGCCGGTCAAAGTGGGCGATCTGGTTAACATCAGTGGCGTTGAGGGAGATATCCGGCGCATCAATGTGCGCGCTACGGAAATTCAGTTGGGGGATCGTTCTACGGTGATTGTGCCCAACTCCCAGTTTATTTCACAGAATGTGCGCAACATTACCATGGGTAATCCGCAGGGGGTGGCGACACTGGCGCTGACCTTCCCATTGGATATTGATCCGGATGTGGTTAAAAATATTCTGCTGGATGCCTACGACGCGCATGAAAAAATTCTGGAAACCCCGGCGCCGTCGGTGATGTTCAGCCAACTGACCCCAAATGGCATGGTGCTCAGCGTGACCGGGTATGTAGGCAGCCCGCGCATGGTGGCGTCGGCCAAAAGCGATCTGTTGTTCGATATCATCAAGCGCCTGAGAACAGAGAGTATTCCGTTGGCGGTGCCGCAGAAAATGGTGCTGGAAAGCAATGTAGATGTTGCTGCGTTGCAGGCGGATGCGTTGCCCAGACAGTAAACGCGGTTGCTGTGTGCGTGCAACACATCACGGCAAACAGAAGCAGACCGGCTTTCATGCTTGGATGACGAGCCGGTCCGCAACGTGAGTGGGTTAACGTGTCTGCGCGTGGGCCATCTCGATGTAGATGTCGCGCAGGCAGCGTGTGACCGGACCTGGTTTGCCGTCACCTACCTGACGACCGTCGATTTTCACGACCGGCAAGACAAATGAGGTAGCGGAAGTGATGAAGATCTCCCGCGCCTGCCAGGCTTCTTCCGGAGTGAATGGGCGTTCTTCTACAGCAATCTGCTGTTGCTCTGCCAGTTTCAGCAGGGACTGACGGGTAATGCCGTGCAGGATGTCGTGACTCAGCGGGCGGGTAACGACGGTATTGTTTTCCAGCACGATATAGCAGTTGCAGGAGGTGCCTTCGGTGACAAAACCGTTTTCGACTAACAGCGCATCGTCTGCCTGATGGGCGTGGGCGTACTCTTTCGCCATACAGGCGGCCAGCAGGCTGACCGTTTTGATATCGCGGCGATGCCAGCGGATATCCGGGCAGGTGACTACGGACAACCCGGTGTCGGCTTTAGGATGATTGATGATCGGACGATCCTGGGTGAACAGGACCAGCGTCGGTCTGACCTCGGCCGACGGAAAGTAGAAATCGCGATCGCCGCCGTTGCCGCGGCTGAGCTGAAGGTAAATCGAGCCTTCCTGCAGGTGGTTTCGTTCAATCAGTTGCTGGTGGATGGTTTTAAGGTCATCGATCGACACCGGCAGAGATAAGGATAGCTCGCGACAGGAACGTTGCAGCCGCACCAGATGCGCATCCAGATCGACCAACCCGCCATTGATGACGGACGTCACCTCATAGACGGCGTCGGCAAACAGAAAACCGCGATCGAACACCGAAATGGTGGCTTGAGATTCCGGCAGGTACTGACCATCAACATAAACACTGCGCTGCATGACAACACTCCTTAATGATGTCGGGCATAAAAACCATGCCGCACTGCCGTATTGATGAGAGGCAATGGCTTCAGGCATGAAAGAAAATTCAGGAATCGGACGGGCAGTTCTGCCGGCAGCAGTCGGAGGCATTGGGGGCAAAGATTGTCGCGCGTCGTAACCGCGCATAAAGATACTGATTTCTTTGATTGGGTGAAAGAGCGTTGCAACAGTCTGTCACAGGAAAAAGGCGGCAAAGAGACGTCGGCGACGGTTAACCTTGACGCCTCATCAGCAAGCTGAAATGCGGGTGACAAAAAATAATCGCCAGGCGATCTCGACAAGTCTCTGCCAACTGGGATAGGGTGAATAACGGTCCGTTTTGCGGGCCAGGCGTCGCTCGGACGGTCCGGGCGCTCACGTTATCCTGAGGATCCTATGGCTGATTTTAATTCTCCGCGCCGTTTCTCGCGCATCGAACGTCTTCCCCCTTACGTTTTTAATATCACTGCTGAGCTGAAAATGGCCGCCCGTCGTCGGGGTGAGGACATTATTGATTTCAGCATGGGTAACCCGGATGGCCCCACGCCGCCGCACATTGTCGAAAAACTGTGTACGGTGGCCCAGCGTGAAGACACCCACGGTTACTCCACATCGCGCGGTATTCCCCGGTTGCGCCGGGCGATTTCCCGCTGGTATGCCGATCGCTATCAGGTGGATATTGACCCGGAAAGCGAAGCGATTGTCACCATCGGCTCCAAAGAAGGTCTGGCGCATCTGATGCTGGCGACGCTCGATCACGGCGATACCGTGCTGGTGCCCAACCCCAGTTATCCGATCCACATCTATGGCGCGGTGATTGCCGGCGCACAGGTGCGTTCGGTGCCGCTGGTTGACGGCGTTGATTTCTTCAATGAGCTGGAGCGGGCGATCCGCGAAAGTATTCCCAAGCCTAAGATGATGATTCTGGGCTTTCCGTCAAACCCGACCGCACAGTGCGTGGAGCTGGATTTTTTTGAGCGGGTCGTGGCGCTGGCCAAACAGTACGGGGTGCTGGTGGTGCATGATCTGGCGTATGCCGACATCGTTTACGATGGCTGGAAAGCGCCGTCGATTATGCAGGTTCCCGGCGCCAAAGAGATCGCGGTGGAGTTCTTTACGCTGTCGAAGAGCTACAACATGGCGGGCTGGCGCATCGGTTTCATGGTCGGTAACCCGGAGCTGGTGAGCGCCCTGGCGCGTATCAAGAGTTATCACGACTATGGTACGTTCACGCCGTTGCAAGTGGCGGCGATTGCTGCGCTGGAAGGCGATCAGCAGTGCGTGCGCGATATTGCCGAGCAGTACCGTCAGCGTCGTAATGTGCTGGTGCGCGGTCTGCATGAAGCTGGCTGGATGGTGGATGAACCGAAGGCGTCGATGTATGTGTGGGCGAAGATTCCGGACGCCTACGCCCATCTGGGGTCGCTGGAGTTCGCCAAGCGCCTGCTGGCGGAAGCGAAAGTCTGCGTATCGCCCGGTATTGGATTCGGCGATTACGGCGACACGCACGTGCGTTTCGCATTGATTGAAAATCAGGATCGCATTCGGCAGGCGGTGCGCGGCATCAAAGCCATGTTCCGGGCTGACGGGGTGTTGTCCGGCAATAACTTGTTGTCCGGCAGTAAAAAGGGCGAGTAAGCCTGTCGGGCGTACTTGCAGAAATATTTTTCTGATGGTTTGATCACGCAGTCCTTTGCCGCCGCTTGTGGCGGCAAAGGGATAATGATTTGCTAAGCGGATGTCCAATCCGGGCATCCCAGAGATGGAACTTAATTAATAAGACGAGTCGAGTCATGCATGTATCTTCGCTAAAAGTGGTCCTTTTTGGTGTCTGTTGCCTGAGTCTGGCTGCCTGTCAGGCACCGGCGCCGGTGAAAAACACCGCTTCCCGCAGTGCGGCCAGCGTGCCGGCTAATGAGCAAATCAGCCAGTTGGCGTCATTGGTGGCGGCCAGTAAATACCTTCGGGTGCAGTGTGAGCGCAGCGATTTGCCGGATGACGGCACCATCCTGAGAACGGCGGTGAACGTGGCGGCGCAAAAAGGCTGGGATACCAGTCGCTATCAATCTTTGCCGCAATTGAGCGAGAACCTGTATCAGGGGCTGTTGAAAGACGGCACGCCGAAAGCGACGCAGTGCTCTTCATTCAATCGCGCCATGACGCCGTTTCTTGACGCCATGCGCACCGTCCGCTAAGAGAGAAGCAACTGCATGATGTGCAGTTGCTGTGTTATTTCTTCGTTGTTCTGAGCGTTTTTTCCGGTTTTGACGTCGGCTCCGGGTCATTGACCTGTGCGGCGTCAGCGCCCGGTTTCCCGCCCGGCCAATCCTGTAACGAATCCAGAATGAACGCTTCGCCGTTAAAGCTGAAGATCACCATATCCTGCTCAATCTGCTCGATCACTAACCCCTGATACGGGCTGTCGCCTTCCCGGTAGCGTTCTCCGTTCAGGGTCACGCTGCGTTTGTCCGGATCAGATGTATAGACATGCGCGCTGAAAGCGATATAAGGCAGCTCACCGGGTTTGGCCGTTTGCCAGCCGACCGCGGATTTTAGCGGCTTATCTTCCGTTGCGGCATCTGGCGAGGTCGCGGTTTCCCTGTTATCCGTAGCGGCCTGAGGCGGGGGCGTAGCCTCGGCGACTGTTGTTGTTGCAGGCGCGACGATCTTGATCGGCGGGGCGGCAATTGCCGCAGTGGGGACTGAAAGCGAAGGAGGGCTGACATCCGCCCAGCGTTGATGACCAAACCAACCCAGCGCGAACAACAGCAGCGCGTAGACAACCAGCAAATAACCGGGGATGCGGTAACCGGTCTGGATTGATGATGTCACTTCCGGTGTTTTTTTCACGTTTTACCTCAAACGTTATACAACCTGACGCTCATCCTGAGCGCACCATTACAGATCTTGACGGAGCGTCTGATGCCTCATTTTTCAGGGAATGAGAAGGAATAATCAACGTTTCATCCCATTTATGTGACCTGAATGCCATTTCGACAACATTCTATTACGCTGATCATTAATGCCGGTAAAACTTTGAGGCTGGTCGCAAAAAAAAACCGGCAATATGTTTTAATGAAACGGCGTTTTACTATCATAATGCCGCTGTTTCTGTTTGCCAGTGTGCAAAGAGGCGGTAGTGACAACGGCAGAACGGGTATCGGCATTGGTGCAGGTAGAGCATGGCTAAAGGTGTGTGGCAAACATACTATCATCCCATTGCTCAATGGTCGCAACGCAATTATGCCAGTGCGTGGGCGTGAATACCGGCGTGATTGTGGTTGGATTAACGTACGGCAGGATGGCAAATAACGGTTGGTGATTAAATGAACCGTTATTAAATATTATTTGTGCGATGTTCGACTCGTTATCGTCCCGCATCCCGGCATAGATAACCGAGGCGTTAGAATTAAGGGACTATGCCTGTAGCTTGTACAGATAATAAGCGTAAGCTCGTTTATTGGGTAGATATACCCAAAATAATTCGAGTTGCAGGAAGGCGGCGACGCAGCGAATCCCCAGGCGTTTACATGAGTAAGTGACTGGGGTGAGTGAGGAAAGCCAACGCATCTGTAACTTGAAGTATGACGGGTATAAATGCCATTTATCGTGTGAATCGGTAATATCCACCATGATATGAAGTAAATGTGTAAATGAGATGTAATTTTCTTGTGTCGCAGAATATTTTCCCGCTCCTGAGACGCAACGGTAAATGCGAGCATGGCCGATTGCGTCAGGCGTTTATCGGAAAATAGTGGGAAAAATGGTTGCTGACCGGGGGATTGTCTTGTCATTAACCTGAGTTATATTATTGGGCGTTTTAGCCTTATCCGGCACGGTGATATTGCGTGCAGATCGCCTGGCATAAACAGGAAACAGGATGCCTGTCAGCCAGTAACACGATTGCAGACAGGTTGAGTACATGCGTGACGTGACTGGCTGAAAACGGTCGGAACATGAATTTCATGCTGGCGCTCACGGCCTTTCCGGCGAATCGGTTGGCGAGAGAGTAATCCGTTATCCGGGCAGGCGGCTTATATGGCCGGTGCGGCATTAAGACAGCAACAATGCAGAAGCGTCGCTTTCAGGAATGGCTGCCATGCCCCCGAAAACCGGCGCTGTATGGCCCTTATTCCACGTTCGTGAACGTGGCAAGGATAATCGGCGAACACATAGGGATAATGTTTGCAGATGAATATCTCGAAACTGCCACCGCTATCTCCGTCTGTCATCAGACGGATTTTATTTTATCTGCTGATGCTGCTCTTTTGTCAGCAATTGGCCATGATCTTCTGGCGTATTGGTTTACCGGACAATGTGCCGGTCGCCAGCGTGCAGATTACCCCGGCACAGGCCAGACAGCAGCCAGTCACCCTGAATGATTTTACGTTATTCGGCGTTTCTCCCGAGAAAAATAAGACGGGCGCGCTGGATGCGTCGCAAATGAGCAATTTGCCTCCTTCTACGCTGAATCTTTCGCTGACCGGCGTTATGGCTGGCGACGACGATTCCCGTTCTATCGCCATCATCAGCAAAGACAACGAACAGTTCAGTCGCGGCGTCAATGAAGAGGTTCCCGGTTATAACGCCAGAATCGTATCGATCCGGCCGGATAAAGTGGTGCTGCAGTATCAGGGGCGTTATGAAGTGCTGGGATTATACGGTCAGGAGGATAACGGCCAGGACGGCGTCCCTGGCGCGCAGGTCAACGAGCAACTTCAGCAGCGCGCATCCACCACCATGAGCGATTACGTCTCTTTCTCCCCGATCATGAACGACAGCAAGCTGCAGGGCTACCGGTTGAATCCGGGGCCGAAGAGCGATTCATTCTACCGCGTCGGACTTCAGGATAACGACATGGCCGTTGCCCTGAACGGGTTGGATTTACGTGACGAAGAGCAGGCGAAAAAAGCCATGGAACGCATGGCTGATGTGCATAACTTTACCCTGACGGTGGAGCGGGATGGTCAGCGTCAGGATATTTATATGGAATTTGGGGGAGACGAGTAACGTGCTTGGCAAAGGGATCAAAAAAAGCTGGGGGTGGCTGGGGCTAACCGTTCTCCTGCTTGGCTCGCCGTGTGGCTGGGCTGCCGAATTTTCAGCCAGTTTCAAAGGGACCGATATTCAGGAGTTCATCAATACGGTCAGTAAGAACCTGAACAAAACGGTGATTATTGACCCGACGGTTCGCGGCACCATCAGCGTGCGCAGCTACGACATGATGAACGAAGGGCAGTATTACCAGTTTTTCCTTAGCGTGCTGGATGTGTATGGTTTTTCGGTGGTGCCGATGGATAACGGCGTATTGAAAGTCATCCGTTCCAAAGACGCTAAATCGTCTTCCATTCCGCTGGCTAATAACGAACAGCCGGGAATCGGCGACGAACTGGTGACCCGCGTGGTGCCGCTCAACAATGTGGCGGCACGTGATTTGGCTCCGTTGCTGCGCCAGCTCAACGATAACGCCGGCGCCGGCACCGTGGTGCATTATGAGCCGTCCAACGTGCTGTTGATGACCGGGCGCGCCGCGGTCATCAAACGTCTGGTGGATATCGTCAATACGGTGGATAAGACCGGCGATCGTGAAATGGTCACTGTCCCATTGACCTACGCATCGGCGGAAGACGTTGCCAAACTGGTGAACGATCTCAACAAGAGCGATGAGAAGAACGCGTTGCCAAGCACCATGCTGGCTAACGTGGTGGCGGATGGCCGCACCAACTCAGTGGTGGTGAGCGGTGAAGAAAACGCCCGTCAGCGTGCGGTGGAAATGATCCGCCAGCTGGATCGCAAACAGGTGGTGCAGGGCGGAACCAAGGTTATCTACCTCAAGTACGCCAAGGCGCTGGATCTGATCGAAGTGCTGGCCGGCAACGGCACCAGCGGCAACCGCAATTCGTCGTCGAATGCGTCGCGGCCGTCATCGCCGCGTTCCAGCAGCAGCTCAAACAGCAACAGCAACTCCGGTTCGTCCAGCAACTCGTCTTCCGGCAGTTCGTCTTCGTCGTCCAGTTCCAGTATGGGATTTGGCTCCGCGTTTGGTTCGACCAGCAGCTCGGGCGGCCGCACTATCACGATTCAGGGCAAAGAAGTGACGGTTCGCGCCCATGATCAGACCAACTCGCTGATCATTACCGCGCCGCCCGATATCATGCGGGACCTGGAGCAGGTGATCAATCAACTGGATATTCGCCGTCCGCAGGTACTGGTGGAAGCGATCATCGCCGAAATTCAGGATGCCGACGGGTTGAATCTGGGGATCCAGTGGGCCAACAAGCGTGCTGGCATGACCCAGTTCACCAACACGGGCATACCGATTTCAACGGCGGTGATCGGAACCGATCAGTTCCGCAGCGACGGTACGTTGACGACGGCGTATGCCAGCGCACTCAGCAGCTTCAACGGCATTACCGCCGGTTTTTATCGCGGCAACTGGTCAATGTTGCTGACCGCGCTGTCCAGCGACAGCAAAAACGATGTACTGGCGACGCCGAGCATTGTGACGCTGGATAACATGGAAGCGACCTTTAATGTGGGTCAGGAAGTGCCGGTACTGACCGGTTCGCAAACCACATCGGCCGATAACATTTTCAATACCGTCGAGCGTAAGACCGTCGGTATCAAGCTGCGGGTAAAACCGCAGATCAACGAAGGCGATTCGGTGTTGCTGCAAATTGAGCAGGAAGTCTCCAGCGTGGCGGACAGCAACAGTAGTACCAATAGTTCACTTGGCGTGACTTTTAATACCCGCACCGTGAACAATGCGGTGATGGTCACCAATGGCGAAACCGTGGTCGTGGGCGGCCTGCTTGATAAATCCACAGACGAAGTCAATAGCAAGGTGCCGCTGCTGGGCGATATTCCGTGGCTGGGTAACCTGTTCCGCTCAAAAAGCCAGACGGTGAAAAAACGCAACCTGATGCTGTTCCTGCGTCCTAGCATTATTCGTGACCCAAGACAGTTCCAGGAAGCGTCGATCAACAAATACCGTTCTTTCAACAATGAACAGCAGCAGCAACGCGGCGAAGGCAACAGCGTGCTGGACAACAATACCCTGCGTTTGTCCGGCGGCAACACCTACACCTTCCGTCAGGTACAATCGTCCATCTCCGCCTTTTATCAGCCGGAGGGGCGATGAGCGATCAGCCCGTCAACGCGCCTGAGCTGCGACCGGTGCTGCCGTTTGCCTTTGCCCGGGCGCAGCAGATTCTGTTGTTGCAGGATGAGTCGGCTACGGCGGCGGAAGTGGTGTGCGTGCCCGATACGCCCGCGCCGGCGTTGCTGGAGGCACGCCGGGTCGCCGGGGTGCCGTTGACGGTGAGCCAGGTCAGCCCGGAAGAGTTTGAACGACAACTGGTGATGCGCTATCAGCGCGATTCCGAAGAGGCGCGCCGCCTGATGGAGGACATCGGCAACGATATTGACTTCTACACGCTGGCGGAAGAGTTGCCGGACAGCGACGATTTGCTGGATGGCGAAGATGACGCGCCGATTATTCGGCTGATCAACGCTATGCTCACCGAAGCCATCAAGCACAAGGCCTCGGATATCCATATCGAAACCTTTGAACGTCACCTGTTAATCCGGTTTCGTATCGATGGCGTGCTGCGGGAAATCCTGCGGCCGCAGCGCCAGCTGGCGTCATTGCTGGTTTCCCGTATCAAGGTTATGGCCAAGCTGGATATCGCCGAAAAGCGTGTCCCGCAGGATGGCCGCATGGCGCTGCGCATTGGCGGCCGCGCTATTGACGTGCGTGTGTCGACGCTGCCGTCCAACTACGGCGAGCGCGTCGTGTTGCGTCTGCTCGACAAGAACAGCGTCCGGCTGGATCTGGAAGCGTTGGGGATGGCCGAACACAACCGTCGCCAACTGGATACGTTGATCCACCGTCCACACGGCATCATTCTGGTGACCGGGCCTACCGGCTCGGGGAAAAGTACCACCCTGTATGCGGCGCTGAGCCGTCTCAATTCCGCCGAACGCAACATTATGACGGTGGAAGACCCGATTGAATACGAGCTGGAAGGCATCGGGCAGACCCAGGTCAACCCTAAGGTCGATATGACCTTCGCCCGTGGTTTGCGCGCGATTCTGCGTCAGGACCCGGATGTGGTGCTGGTGGGGGAAATTCGTGACGGCGAAACCGCGCAGATCGCGGTACAGGCGTCGTTGACCGGCCATCTGGTGCTGTCCACGCTGCATACCAACAGCGCGCTGGGCGCGTTGTCCCGTCTACAGGATATGGGTATCGAGCCGTTTCTGTTGTCCACATCGCTGTTGGGGGTGCTGGCGCAGCGGCTGGTACGTACGCTGTGCCCGTCCTGCCGTCAGCCTTATGTCCTCAACGACGAACAGGCGCAGCAGACCGGTCTGGCGGCGGGGACCACGCTCTACCATCCCGGCGGCTGTGAAAAGTGCAACTACAGCGGTTACCGCGGCCGTACCGGCATCCATGAACTGCTGCTGATCGACGATACGGTGCGCAACGCCATTCATCACGGCGAAAGTGAACTGGGTATCGCCCGGATGCTGGGCGACAAGCGGGTTACGATTCGTCAGGACGGGCTGGATAAGGTTCTGGCGGGCATCACCACCTGGGAAGAAGTGGTGCGTGTAACGAAAGAGGAATGACATGGCGCTGTTCCAGTATCAGGCATTGAACGCCCAGGGAAAGAAAAGTCAGGGCATGCAGGAAGCGGATTCTGCTCGTCACGCACGTCAGTTGCTGCGTGAAAAGGGACTGGTGCCGGTCAAAATTGAGGAACAGCGCGGCGAAGTGACTACCCGCAGCGGCTTCTCTCTGTCGTTGCGCCGTTCGCATCGCATTAGCGCCAGCGATCTGGCGTTGCTGACCCGTCAACTGGCGACGCTGGTGGCGGCGGCATTGCCGCTGGAAGAGGCGCTGGACGCCGTGGCGAAACAGAGCGAAAAGCCGAAGCTAAGCGCGCTGATGGCGGCGGTGCGCGCCAAAGTGGTGGAAGGGCATTCGCTGGCCGAGGCGATGGGCAATTTCCCCGGCAGTTTCGAGCGTCTGTATTGCGCTATGGTGGCGGCGGGCGAGGCATCCGGCCATCTGGATGCGGTGCTGAACCGGCTGGCGGATTACACCGAGCAGCGCCAGCAGATGCGCAGCCGTATCCAACAGGCGATGATTTATCCTTGCGTGTTGACCCTGGTGGCGATTTCGGTGGTGTCTATCCTGCTGTCCGCCGTGGTGCCCAAGGTGGTCGAGCAGTTTATCCACATGAAGCAGGCGCTGCCGCTGTCCACGCGGTTGCTGATGGGCGTCAGCGACGCGGTGAGAGCCTATGGGCCTTGGGTGATTTTATTGCTGGTGATGGCGGTGATGGGGCTGCGCGTGTTGCTACGGCAGGAAAAGCACCGTCTCGTCTTCCATCGGCGTTTGTTGTTCCTTCCCTTGATCGGGCGTATTGCGCGGGGGCTTAACACCGCCCGTTACGCCCGCACCCTGAGCATTCTTAATTCCAGCGCCGTGCCGCTGTTGCAGGCGATGCGCATCAGCGGCGATGTGCTGACCAACGATTACGCCCGCTTCCGGCTGGGGCAGGCGACCGATGCGGTGCGTGAAGGCGTGAGCCTGCACAAGGCGCTGGAGCAGACGTCGCTGTTTCCGCCGATGATGCGTCACATGATCGCCAGCGGCGAGCGCAGCGGCGAACTGGATGGCATGCTGACCCGCGCGGCGGATAATCAGGATCGCGAGTTCAGCGCCCAGATGACGCTGGCGCTGGGGTTGTTTGAACCGCTGCTGGTCGTCAGCATGGCCGGCATTGTGTTGTTTATCGTGCTGGCGATTCTCCAGCCGATCCTGCAGTTGAATACCCTGATGAGTATGTAGCGAAGATTGATACGTTTAATGAGGTAACGAAAAGATGGAACGACGTCAGCGAGGTTTTACCCTGTTGGAAATCATGGTGGTCATCGTCATTCTCGGCGTACTGGCCAGTCTGGTTGTCCCGAACCTGATGGGCAACAAAGAAAAAGCCGACAGGCAGAAAGCCATCAGCGACATAGTCGCGCTGGAGAGCGCGCTGGACATGTACAAGCTGGACAACAGCCGTTACCCGACGACTGAGCAAGGGCTGGGGGCGCTGGTGAAAAAACCGACCACGCCGCCGGAACCACGCAATTACCCCCAGGATGGTTATATCCGCCGCTTGCCGCAGGACCCGTGGGGCGCGGAATACCAGTTGGTCAGCCCCGGCCGTCACGGCAAGGTGGACGTGTTCTCCTACGGTCCGGATGGTATGCCGGATACGGATGACGACATCGGTAACTGGAATGTCGGCAACGGCGCGCACAACAACGGTAGTAACGGTAACGGGAACCCCTGATCGTGCGTCAGCGGGGATTTACGCTGCTGGAGATCATGCTGGTGGTGTTGCTGGCCGGTGTGGCCGCCACGCTGGTGATGATGGCGATTCCTGCGCCTAAGCAGCAGGACAGCGGCTGGCAAATCGCCCGCTTCAAGGCGCAACTGCAGTATGCGGTGGAGGACAGTCAGATGAATGACCATATTCTGGGCATTTATATTCAACCTCGCCGTTGGCAATACGCGTTGCTGCAACGTCAGGTGGTGGAGAATTCTCCGGAAGATCAGCAACGCCTGCGTTATGTCTGGGTACCCTGGCAGCCGTACCGGATGTCCTCGCCCAGCGAGTTACCGGATGGCTTTCAGATCGAGCTGTCCACGCAGGTGGGAGCCGCGGGGGATGGCGCCGGGTTTTCGCCGGGCAATGGCGACCCGCACATCCTGATCCTGCCGGGCGGCGAAGTCACGCCATTTCGTCTGACTTTGCATAATGGCAGTAGTTCCGCCTGGCTGCAGGTGGATACCAATGGTCGGGTGCAAACGTCGCCGGAAGCGGAGCAGTAAGGGATGAAACAGCAGGGAATGACGTTGCTCGAAGTGATGGTGGCGCTGGTGATTTTCGCGCTGGCCGGACTGACGGTGCTGAAAACGACCGCACAGCAGGCGAACGGGCTTGGTCGGCTGGAAGAGAAAACTTTTGCGCTCTGGATTGCGGAAAACCAGCAGGCGGCGATGCGGCTGGAAAAACAGTGGCCGCAGACGCAATGGGTAGACGGTGAAGTCAATTTTGCCGGCTCGCTCTGGTTCTGGCGTATTCAGGGCGTGGCAACGGCGGATACGCGAGTGCGCGCGGTAGATGTTGAAGTTCGTCATGAGCGCGACAGCCGGGCCGCCGATGCCGTATTGCGCAGCTATCAGGTTCAGCCGGGAGAACCCGCGCAGTGAAACGGCCAGACTGCGGATTTACCCTGCTGGAAGTGATGCTGGCGCTGGCGATTTTCGCCGCGCTCAGCCTGGCCGCTTCGCAGGTGATGAATGGCGTGATGCGCAACGACGAGGCTTCGGCGCGTAAAGAGGCCCGTCTGGCGGAGTTGCAACGGGCTTTTTCCCTGATGGAGCGAGATTTTTCGCAGATCGTTCCCCGCCGCAGTCAGGGCTATGAACTGGGGTTTTACGCCGAGCGCTATCAATTAAGCAGCGCCGACTGGGCGGTCAGTTTCATCCGCAATGGCTGGCTCAATCCGCTGGGTATTATGCCGCGCTCTGAACTGCAACGCGTTGGGTACCGCTTGCGCGGCGATACGCTGGAACGGCTGTTTTATGATTCTTCCGAGCCGCTGTCTACGCAGGAGGCGGCGATACGTCCGGTGTTAACCGGCGTGACCGGGTTTGTATTGCGCTTTTTCGGCAAGGATGGCTGGCAGGATCGCTGGGACGAGCCGGCTCACCTGCCGCAAGGCATTGCGATTGTCGTTACCTTGCGGGACTACGGTGAGATTACCCGCGTGTTCCTGGTGACGCCGCGCTATGTGGAGGCGCAGCGCAAGGGCGGCCAGAATGGCAATAATGGCGATGAGAACAAGGACGAGAACAGTCAGGATCAGCCGCCGCAGGAAAATACCGATTCGTCCGGCGAGCAGAATCAGGCATCGCCGGACGACAACGGCGGAGGTGACTCATGAGTCGTCGGCAACGCGGCGTCGCCCTGTTGATTGTGATGCTGATGCTGGCGTTGATGGTCACCATCGCCGCATCGATTACAGAGCGCAGCGGCAAGGCGTGGCAACGCACCAGCAATTTGCTCAACCGTACGCAGGCTCGCTGGTATGCGCTGGGCGCGGAGGCGTTGATTTCCAGTTCGCTGCAGCGTGACGCTCAGGCATCGCCGGAAAGCACCTTTATCGGTCAGCCCTGGTCGAAGGTGGATCACCAGATGATGGCGGATGGCAGCGAAATTCGTGCGCAGGTGCTGGACGGTCAGGCGTGTCTCAATCTTAACGCGCTCAGTCCGGCCAAAAAACCGATGCCCAATAGCGCATCCGGTAATAACAATAATGGTAATAACAATACCAACAGCAACGCCGGCAGCGGTAATACCGACACCAACAATCAAAGCCCGCCTTCCAAAGGCGGTAATCCTGAGCAGGGGCCTTATGCCGCTCAGGTATTTCGGCAGCTGCTGATGGTGCTGGGCGAAGATCCGAAGCAGGCCGAGCGCGTAACGGATGCGGTGCGCGACTGGATCGACGAGGATAGCGAACCGTTGATGAACGGCGCGGAAGACGACAGCTATGTCAACTTTCATCCCGGCAACCAGCGTATGACGGACGTCACGGAACTGCGGGCGGTCATGGGCGTGGATGCGGCGCTGTACCGCCGGTTGCTGCCTTATGTGTGCGTGTTGCCGGTGGACAAGCTGGTTGTCAACGTCAATACCCTGACGCCAGAGAGCGCGCCATTGCTGTCGGCGCTGTTCATGGGGGAGATGAGCGTGGAAGCGGCCGAGCGCGTTTTGCTGCAACGTCCGCCTCAGGGATGGCGCAATCTTAATGAATTTATGGGGCTGTCGCCACTGCCGGAAAACGCTAAAACCGGCGTCCGCCAGGTGCTGGCGATCAAGAGCGACTGGTTCTTCGCCGACATTCAGATACGGGTGGACGACAGTGAATTCTATCAACGCAGTCTGTTTCATCGTGGCAAGCAGATTGAGGTGGTACAACGTCAGTACGGGGGATATAGGACGGTGAACCCATGAACAGGGCCGAGAACGTCAGCGGCAAACAACAGCTGATTCTGCGGTTGTCCGCAGAGACTTCAGACAGCCTGGAATGGCTGATCTGGTCTGTCAGCCGCCACCAGACCCTGACGCAGGGCAACGGAACGCTGGAGCGTCTTCAGACGGTGCTGGCGGATTATCCGGTGATGTCGGTGCGGGTGCTGGTGCCGTCGACCGACGTCACGTTTCATAGCCTGTCGTTGCCGCGTCAGTCGCGCCGACAATTGCTGCAAGCCATTCCGTTTATGCTGGAAGAGCAGGTGGCGAGCGATATCGACCAACTGCATTTTGCCGTCATGGAGATGCAAGGGGATAACGCGACCGTCGCGGTGGTGCAGAAATCACGACTGCGGTCATGGCTGAACCTGTGTGAGACATTGGGCGTGCCGGTAGAGACGGTTGTGCCGGATGTGATGGCGCTGCCGCGGGCCGACAGCGCCTGGAGCGCCATCAGCCATCAGAATCTGTGGCTGTTCCGGTTGGATACCGGTATTGGCATGGCGGCGGAAGATAGCTGGTATCAGTCGCTGCTGGCCGGTTTTCAGCCGTTGCCCGCTGTGCACTGCTATAGCCCGGTGCCTGCGTCGGCTTTGACCTGGCAACCGCAACCGGTGACGGATTTGCTGACGCTGGCCGCGCAGGCCAGCCTGCCGATGAGTATGGATCTGCGACAGGGCGAATACGCGCCAGTGAAACCCTGGAAACAGGCGGTACTGCCGTGGCGCAATGTGCTGATCGCCTTGTTCGCCTGGCTGCTGCTGGTGCTGGGCGAGTCGGTCTGGACCCATTACCAGTTGTATCGTCAGGCGGATTACTGGCGTCAGGAGAGTGTGCGGATGTACCGCAAACTGTTTCCGGACGAGAAACAGGTGGTGAACCCGCGTGCGCAGATGCAACGTCATTTGCAGGAGGCGCGTTCCGGCATGAGCGGCTTTGCGCTGACGGAACAGATGAACCGGTTGCAGCAACTGGTGGCGCAGAATGACGGCGTGTCGCTGCAATCGCTATCGTACGATCGCAGCCGTGATGAACTGCGCCTCAGCCTGCGTGCGACGTCTTATGCGCAGATGGAACAGTTCCGCCAGCAGGCTCAGGCCTATTTCCAGATCCCGCCGGGTGAAATGAAGCAGGAAAAAGACCATGTGGAAGGCCAGTTAACCCTGAGGAGTCAGCCATGAATGAATTGCGTCGTCGCTGGCAGATAATGAGCCAGCGCGAACGGATGATGACGCTGGCGTGCGGCGGTCTGGTGCTGTTGTGCCTGCTGTATTATTTGTGCTGGGCGCCGTGGCAGGAGCAGGCGCGGCAGTGGCGGATGACTATTGACCGCGAGCGCCAGACCGTGCGCTGGATGCAGCAACAGGCGCCGCGTTTGCCGCCGACGGAGGGCGCGCGGCGGCAGATCGCCGGGCGGGACATCAGCCTGACGGTGCTGGTGCCGCAAAGCGCGGCCCGCTACGGCATCACCGTGCTGCGTATGCAGCCGCAGGAGTCGCAGGTGTCGGTGACGCTGGCCCGTAGCGATTTTAATAATCTGCTGCACTGGCTGGCAGAACTGGAACAGAAAAACGGCGTGATCACCCAGGGACTGGATGTCACGGCAGTTCCCAACAGCGCCGGTATGGTGGAGGTGACCCGGTTGTCACTGGAGCGGGTGCTGTAACCGGCGAAACGGTCAGCCTGTCTGACGCTAAACGGCAGGCTGGGCTTGATGCCGCCGCCGACAATCAACCAGTCTGCGCGCCGGCGCGCAAAAAACGATGTCTGTGATTCACCGGTCTGGCACGGGCTGGCGTCTTGTGTCAGCATACCGGGCCATCAGGGATCGGGATGGGAGAACAACATGGATCTGATCGCCTTTGCCAGCGCATTTCCGCGTATCTGGCTGACGGCGTTGTTATTGCTGGGGCTGATTACCGGTAGTTTTCTCAACGTGGTGATCCACCGACTGCCGGTGATGCTGGAAAGGCGCTGGCAGCAGGACGCGCGTTTTCAGCTCGGTCAGCCCGTTGGCGCGCCGTCTTCCCGTTATGACCTTTGCTGGCCGCCATCGTCCTGTCCTCATTGTCATCAACGACTGCGTGTGCGCGACAACATTCCGCTGCTGAGCTGGATATGGCTACGCGGACGCGCCCATTGCTGTGGCGGCGCGATATCCTGGCGCTATCCGCTGATTGAGTTGCTGTCCGGGTTATCGTTTCTGTTGGCCGGGATGCTTTGGCAGCCGGGGCTGGCGTTGCTGGGGGCGTTGTTGTGCTTCGGCATGCTGCTGACGCTGGCGGCTATCGACGCCCGCACCCAATTATTGCCGGATGTCATGACCCTCCCGCTGCTATGGGGCGGTTTGCTGTTTAATCTGGCGGATACCTTTGTGCCGCTTGAGCAGGCCGTGGTCGGCGCGATGGCGGGCTATCTGTCGCTGTGGCTGATTTACTGGGCATTTCGTCTGCTGAGCGGGCGTGAAGCGCTGGGGCAGGGGGATTTCAAATTACTGGCCGCGCTGGGCGCCTGGCTGGGCTGGCAGGCGCTGCCGAATCTGGTGTTGATTGCCTCGTTGTCTGGATTGGTGGCGACACTGTTGTGGCGGCGCGTGCGCCATATCAACATGCAGCAGCCGCTGGCGTTTGGCCCCTGGCTGGCGGTGGGCGGCGCAATCAGTCTGGTGCTGAATGTGCTGGGAGGCTGGAGTCACTGAGTCGTCACCGGTCGTTGCCGGGCGGCGCTGAGCACCGGAAATCCCCATAAAAAAACAGGCTGGCAGAGTGGCGCCAGCCTGTCGTTTGTTCGTCTTTCGTGTGTGCCTGATAATTATTTTTTGTTGTTGCCCCGACAGGAGCCGCCTGTCGAAGTGGATGGTGAAATACCGTCAGGGTTATTCCAGCATCAGTAAAAAAGTGCCTACCCACAAAAACAGAATAAATGAAACTCCCATGAACAAGTACTTCACTGATTTCTCTCCAGCAGTATCACGCCAGCAATGATTCCGATTGTGCGTTTCACCGTTCGGGAACTGCCTGGTTCTGAGCCGTTCCCCCAGCCATCGCTGCCATTTGCAGACAGATGACGGAATCGGCGCTAAATCTACGCTGGGTCAGGGGCGAAATTCAAGAGGAATGGCTTTAAATCCGATGGGGATAGCATTAAAAAGCATTGACGGCACGCTGCCCACTAGGCGAAAGGCAGCGGTTTGCCGATGTTGAGAACAATGGATCAGATTATGCCGACAAACACCATTTTTGAGCAGTTGTGCCAGCGCCTTGAACAGGAGCGGGCGCGTTATCGGGTCGTGCATCACGACAGCGCCGGGCGCTCGGAGGAGGTGGCGCGGATACGCGGCACCGAACTGGGGCAGGGGGCCAAGGCGCTGGTCTGCCATGTCAAGGGTAATGGCCTGCGCCAGCATGTGCTGGCGGTATTGCCGGCAGACCAACAGGCGGATTTAACCCGTCTGGCGCAGGCGTTGGGCGGCACCCGCGCGTCGCTGGCCAGTCCGGCGGAGGTCGACGCCCTAACGCACTGTGTGTTCGGCGCCATTCCGCCATTCAGTTTTCATGCTGATTTGCTGCTGGTGGCCGACCCGATGCTGTTTACCCGCTTTGATGAACTGGCGTTTAATGCGGGATCGCTGACCTGCTCGGTGATTCTTAATACCGACGATTACCGGCGTATCGCCAGCCCGCGCGAGCTGGCGTTTTCCCGCCTATCCGGGTAGGCCAAAAAGAGACGCCTCAGCAGGTGTCTGGTGTAAAAAGCACAATAACTCAGCCGGATAAGCCGGTCAGGCGGCGTACTTGAATGAGGCGTGGCTGCGAAGGGAGAGCGAATGCGGGTCGCGCGACTAGGGGGGGGTTAGCGGCACGAATAATTAAGGAACACAGTCTAGGATACAAATCGAGAATCACGTGGTAGGCTGTAAGCCGGTGCTGATATTGTTATCAGATTGTAATGAATAGGGTGTAAGGGACGACGGTAGCACTGATGGTGTCCGTGTCACCCTGGCAGGCAATCAACAGGGAGACACAGAACCTGATGCAGACAACAGAAGTAGACCAGCGTCTGACGGACATCGACCCGCGCCTGATCATGGTGTTGGTGCCGGGGCTGCGCGACAGTGATGAAGAGCACTGGCAGAGCCACTGGGAGCGGCGGTTTCCGTTCTGGCGGCGTATTCGCCAGAAAGAGTGGTATCAGGCGGATCTGGACCGGTGGGTACTGGCGATTCGCCGCGAACTGGCGGCCTGTGATCGGCCGGCGGTGTTGATTGGTCACAGCTTTGGCGCGCTGGCCGCCTGTCATGTGGTCCAGCAAGGTATGGAAGGTATCGCCGGCGTGATGCTGGTGGCGCCGGCTGAACCCATGCGCTTTGAAATTGAAGATCGTATTCAGGCCGAACGACTGGCGGTGCCCAGTCTGGCGTTCGCCAGCCACAACGACCCGTTAATGACGTTTTCCCGCGCTGAATACTGGGCGCACGCCTGGGGCAGCGATCTGGTTGATGTCGGCGAGGGCGGTCACATTAATGCGGAGTCGGGGTTCGGCAAATGGGAATACGGACTGCAGCGGTTGGCCGCCTTTGCCGGGCAACTCGCGCCGGCAACCTGATATCGCTCCGGCGTGCGGGGACGTAAGCACACGTCTTCGCCGCGTTATAACCGTTTACCCTGTTATAACCATTTACCGCGTTATAATTATTCACCTCGTTATAATCATTCACCTCGTTATAACCAATATGCTGCCATTAGCACCGAATGGTCTGGCAGCGCTCTTCACGATGGTGTATATCCCTATTCCTTCTATTTATTACGCTGATGCCACGAATCGTCAGGCGGTGTCACCGTCCGATGCGGACAATGACGCCGTAGCCGTTCGTTGAGTTCAGCCGTTCACTTGTTGGGTGTCAACGAAAAGGAAAAAGCTATGCCAGATTTGTTTGATCCAATCCATATTGGCGCTATCAAGGCAGAAAACCGTATTGTCATGGCGCCGCTGACCCGCATGCGCGCTTTCGACCAGCGGATCCCCAGCGCGTTATCACTGGACTATTACGTTCAGCGCGCCAGCGCCGGGATGATCCTGACGGAGGCTACTGCCGTCACTCCGCAGGGCGTCGGCTATCCCAATACGCCGGGGATCTGGTCGGACGAACAGATCGAGGGCTGGAGCCGCATCAATGCGGCGGTACACGCGGCGGGCGGCAAAATGGTGCTGCAAATGTGGCACGTGGGGCGCATTTCCGACCCTGTTTATCTGGATGGCGACTTGCCGGTGGCGCCCAGCGCCATTGCGGCGGAAGGGTACGTGGCGACCATTCGTCCGTACAAGTCTTATGTGGTGCCGCGAGCGCTGGAAACCGAAGAAGTAGCCGCTATCGTGGAGGATTTTCGCCGGGCGGCGGAAAACGCCAAACGCGCTGGCTTTGACGGCGTGGAAATTCATGCCGCCAACGGTTATCTGTTCGACCAGTTCCTGCATGACGGCTCCAACCTGCGCACCGACCAGTACGGCGGTTCCATCGCTAACCGGGCGCGTTTTCTGTTGGATACGGTGGACGCCGTACTGACCGTGTGGCCGGCGGATCGGGTCGGCGTGCACCTGAATACCATGTCCAACACGCACTCCGTGCAGGATTCCGACCCGCAGGCGCTGTTCGGCTATGTGGCTGAGCAACTGAACGATCGCCAACTGGCGTTCATCTTTGTGCGTGAAGCGCTGGATACGCCGCAGCGCATTTTGCCGCTGATTCGCAAAACGTTCAGCGGCGTGGTGATCGCCAACGATGGTCTGACCCGTGGCGCCGCTGAGCAACTGTTGGCGGACGGCGAGGCGGATGCGGTGTCGTTTGGCCGGGTCTATATTTCCAACCCGGATCTGGTTGAACGCCTGCGTCGCGGCGCGCCGCTCAACGAGCTGAACAGTAATACTATCTATGGACCGGGCGCGGAAGGTTACACCGATTACCCAGCGCTGGCGGAGTAAACAAGAAAGGAGGCCATTGGCCTCCTTTCTCACATTACGGCTGAATAACGGCCGTGGTCAGCCGGGCGATGCAGCAGCGCCGCTGGCGCTCGTCCACGATCTCTATCTGCCAGACCTGCGTCTGGCGGCCCAGATGCAACGGTTGGCAGATGCCCCGAACCTCGCCCTGCGCTACCGCCCGCAGGTGGCTGGCGTTGATTTCTACGCCGACCACGCTGGCGCCCGGTTCGGTACAGAGCCAGCCCGCCACCGACCCCAGCGATTCCGCCAGCACTACTGAGGCGCCGCCGTGCAGCAGGCCGAACGGTTGCCGGGTGCGGGCGTCCACCGGTAGGGTTGCTTCCAGACTGTTGTCCGTCATGTGGGTAAAGCGGATACCCAGATGGGACACCATGCAGTCATCGCTCATCTGATTGAGCGCCTCCAGTGAGGTGGCGCGTTTCCAGATCATGCTCATTTCTCCATGAAAACCGGTCATGCACCCAGCGTGGCGCCGCCGTCGATTACCATATCCTGTAGCGTAACGTGGCTGGCGAGATCGGAAGCCAGAAACAGCACCGCATCGGTGATTTCGCGCGGATGGGCGATTTTGCCGAGCGGAATCCCCAGTTTGAACTGCTCGGGAAAACCGGCGATGGTGTGTTGTTCCGAGGCGGGTGAATGCCACAGGCTGCGTTGCATCGGCGTGTCGGTGGAGCCGGGCGACACCAGATTGCAACGCACGCCGTATGGCGCCAGCTCCAGCCCAACGGTCAGGCACAGGCTGCGCAGCGCCGCTTTGGACGCACAATAGGCCGCCATGCCGGCCCGCGGTACATGCGCGGCGTTGGAGCCAATCGAGACAATCGCGCCGCTGCGTTGCCGTTGAAACTGCGGGATCAGCGCCTGAAACAGGTGAAAGGCGCCGCCGGCGTTAACATTCAGGCAATCCTGCCAGTCCTGCTGACTGATCGCTTCGGTCTGGCCCATGCGCAGGATGCCGGCGCCGTTCACCAGCACATCCAGACGCGGTGTTTGCGCCAGCAGCGTTGCGCAGACATCGGCAACGGCATTCGCGTTGCTGATATCCAATTCGATGGCGCGAAACGGCGGTTTGTCGGCGGAAAACGCGCGGTCGAATCCGGTGACGGTAGCGCCCGCGTCGGCGAAACGACAGGCAGTGTCATAACCGATGCCGCGCCCGGCGCCGGTCACCCACACCTGTTTGCCGCTGAAATCCAGCGTGACGCTCATGCTTCCTCCCGCTGAGGCTGACTAAGCAGTTGGTGCCAGTGGCGCAACGTGGGGTTTTTCACCAGCGCCACGAAGTCGAGGTCATGTCCCTGCTGACGCCAGCGGGTAACCAGCGACATGATGCGCACCGAATCCAGCCCGTAGTCCAGCAGGTTGTCGTCGTCGCCGATGTCATCGTCGTCATCCAACAGCGGCAGCAGCTCGGCGCGCAAACGCGCCAGGCCGTCATCCGCCTGCGGGGCGAGCGCTTCCAGCAGTTGCCCGCTGGTCAGCACCCGGCCGCAACGCCCGGCGGTGTAACGCAGCGCCATCAGGTGCTCTTCCTGAGAGAAATCCGCCAGCGCGTCGGCGATCATGAACGGTTTGATATCACGCATAAACGCATCGGTGGCGGTGGTCAGGCAACCGATGTGCGCGTATACCCCGCAGATAATCAGCTGATCGCGGCCTGCCGCTTTCAGTCGTTGTTCCAGATCGGAACGGTGGAACGCGCTGTAGCGCCATTTCACCAGCACGGTGTCGTCCGAATCCGGCGTCAGGGCCGCGGCGATTTGCTGTTGATCCGGGTGACGGTTCAGGCCCGGCCCCCACATGTCGTTGAGCAGCGCCCGGTCGGCGTCGCTCTGTTGGTTGGGTTGCGCGGTGTAGAACACCGGAATGCCCTGCTGGCGGCACGCCTGACGGATGAGCGCGACATTGGCGACCAACTGCTCGGTCAGCGGGCTGTTTTCTCCCCAGAAATTGAGGAAATAGTTCTGCATATCGTGAATCAGCAGGGCGGCTCGCGAAGCATCGACCGACCAGTTAACCTTATTGACCGGCAATTGCTCCACGCCGGGAAGCGGGTAGGCGTTCAGTTTTGGAATAGCCATGGTTTATTCTCCTGCGGCGGCGGCCGCCACGCGCTGTTGCGCCAGCTGGCGTAACCGCTGTTTATCGACTTTGCCCACCGCGGTTTCCGGCAGGGTAGGCAGTTGTTCAAATCGGTCCGGCAGTTTGTAGTCGGCGATGCCCTGTTCGCGCAGATGGCGACGCAGCGCCACCGCTTTGAGCGGTTCGCGGGTGACCAGAAACGCGCAGCTTTTCTCGCCCATCATCGGGTCCGGCACCGCTACCAGTGCGGCGTTGATGACCGCCGGGTGACGCAGCAGCAGGTTCTCGATCTCCTCGGCGGCGATCTTTTCCCCGCCCCGATTGATCTGATCTTTTTCGCGGCCCACCACCTGCAAATAGCCATCCGCCTGCTGGATCACCAGATCGCCGGAGCAGTAAAAACCGTCATCGTTAAATACCTGGCGGTTGTGCGCCGGGCTGCGGTAGTAACCCCGAAAGGTGTAAGGACCGCGCGTCATCAGTCGGCCGGGTTCGCCGTGCGGCAACGGGTTGCCATCGGCATCGGCCACCCACACTTCGTCATCGTCGCTGATCGGGCAGCCCTGAGTGGTGAAACGGTGGACATCGTCGTCGTCCAGTCGGGTGTAGTTCACCAGTCCTTCCGCCATGCCGAACACCTGTTGCAGCTGACAGCCCAGTTCCGCCGGCACCCGTCGCGCCAGCGCTTCGCTTAAACGCGCACCGCCGACCTGCAATACCTGCAAGCTTGCCAGCGCGCGGCGATCGCCGGATAACGCCACCGCTTCCAGCCACAGCGTGACGGCGGGCGGCACCAGCGCGGTCAGCGTGATCTGGTGTTGGGCAATCAGCGGGAAACAGCAGCTTGGGCTGGGGTCGCTCGCCAGCACCACCGTGCCGCCAGCGTAAAACACGCCCAGCGCGCCCGGCGAACTGAGCGGATAGTTGTGGGCGGCGGGCAGGGCGCACAGAAAGCGGGTGTGCGCGTCGACCCGACAAATCTCCACGCTGCCGCGAATGCTGTAGTAGTAATCGTTGTGGGTACGGGGGATCAGCTTCGGCGTGCCGGTACTGCCGCCGGAAAGCTGGAAGAACGCCACCTGATCGGCGGGCGTCGGCGTGGCGGCCAGCAGGTCGCCGTCTTCCAGCAACAGCTGTGACAGCGCCTGCGCTGAGTCGGCATCGCCCCGCAGAATCACCTGCTGCAGCGACGGGCAGCGCCGGCGCAGTTCGTCGATAAAGCTATCGTCGGCAAACAGCGGATGGCTGCGATCGGCGATCAACAGCGTCGGGGCTATCTGGTCGGCGTAGGCGCACAGCTCGCTGCGCTGATGGCTGAACAGCGCGTTCACCGGCACGATGCCGGCGCGCAGCAGCGCGAAGTAAGTCAGATAGAATTCGGCGACGTTGCCCAACTGCACCAGCGCGGTCTGTCCCGGTTTGATCCCCCGGCGTTGCAGCGCGCAAGCCAGTTGCGCCACCTGCTGATTCATCTGTCGGTAACTGATGGCGCGCTCGCCGCAGATCAACGCGGTGCCGTCATTGTCGGCGTGTCGGGTCAGGATGTCGCCCAGCGGCACATCCTGCCAGTAACCCCGTTCGCGATAGCGCTGTTCCAGCTCGGGCGGCCAGCGGGTGAATTCAATCATCATGCTGCACACTCCTGATCCTGTCGCAGACCAAATGCGCGCAGCATGGTGCTCAATTTAACGCCGGTTTCGTGCCATTCGGACACCGGTTGAGAATCCGGCACGATGCCCGCGCCGGCAAACAGCCGTACCCGGTTTTGTCGGACTTCGCCGCAGCGAATGGTGACGACCCACTGACCGTTGCCTTCATCGTCGCACCAGCCGACGATGCCGCCGAACAGCCCGCGCGAGAACGGCTCCAGTTGGGCGATGCGATCTCTGGCGGCTTCGAAAGGTACGCCGCACAGCGCCGGCGTGGGGTGCAGCAGGCAGGCGATGGACAGCGCGTTTTCCTGCGGGTCCAGCACGTCGCCCTGAATCCGGGTAGCCAGATGCCACAGCACCGGCGTGCTCAGTAGCTCCGGCGTGTCCGGAATGGTCAGCGTCCGGCAGCGTGAGGCCAATACCCGGCGGATGTCATCGGTCACCAGCCGGTGCTCGTGGCGATCTTTGGCCGACGCCATCAGCATGCGGCGCAGGCGCTGGTCTTCCACCGGGTCGTCGCTGCGGCGGGCCGAGCCGGCCAGCGGTTGCGACACAATATGATGGCCCTGCTTGTTCAGCAGCAGTTCCGGGCTGGCTCCCAGCAGCGCGCCCTGTTCCAGCGGCACGTGGAAGTTATAGCTCCACGGGTTCTGGCGGTTGAGTTGCAGCAGCAGGCGAATCGAATCCAGCGGTTGCTCGGTATCGATATCCAGCAGGCGGGACAGCACGATCTTGTTCAGCTCGCCGCTGCGGGTCGCGGCGACCCCGGCGCTGACCATCTGGCAAAACGCATCCTGCTCCGGCACTTCGCGTATCTGACGCACGGTCAGCGGCGACGCGGACGGCGTGTCGTGCTGCAACGTCTCGCGTGCGAACCAGTGGGACTGTTGCGGCACGAACAGCCTGGCGGGTTGGCGTTTGTCGAACGGGATGGCGCCAACCAGCAACGGTCGGGCGATACCGTCCTGTCGGGCGCGGGCAAACAGCGTTTTTACCTGTTGCTGAACGTCGCCTTGCAGGTGACCGCCGTCTGCCACTGCCGTCGCCAGAGTGGCGTAACATCCGCGGGCATGCAGGCTGTTGTCGGGGGACAGAAACAGAAAATCATCGTGCTGAAGCGTGCGTGCATCCAGCGATGAAGAGGTGGCTGCGAGCGTTGACACGGGGGTTATCCTTATGTCGTGAGTGAACAAAATGGTGGCGCGCAAGCGTCACCGCAGGGCGGGAAAACCCGCCCTGCCGCGTATTACCAGCTGTAGCTAACCGTGGCGACGACCGTGCGTCCGCTGCCGTAGAAGCAGGCGGTGTCGCCGCCGCACGACGCCACATAGCGCTTGTCGGTCAGGTTGTTGACGTTCAACTGCACCGCAGCGCCTTTCAGTTGCGAGGCGAGCGAGCCCAGTTCATAACGCGCCATCGCGTCGTACAGGGTGTAAGCCGGTACCTTGAAGCTCTCCGCGTTATCGCCGTAGGTAGAACCGATATAACGCACGCCGGTGCCCAGCGTGACGCCTTTCAGCGGGCCATTCTGGAAGCTGTAGCTGCCCCAGGCGGAGGCGGAATGACGTGGAATGGATGACGGCGCTTTGTTGACCTGGCTGGCGGTGTAACTTTCCTTGGTGACTGCATCGGTATAGGTGTAGGCCGCCATCAGGTTGATTTCCGGCGTCAGTTGCGAGTGAACTTCGGTTTCCACCCCTTTGGATTTCACCTTACCGATCTGCTCGTTGTATTTAGTCACGCTGTTGTATGACGTGATGTTTTTCTGCGTGATATCGAACAGCGATACGGTCAGCAGGGTATTACTGCCCTTGGGCTGGAATTTCACCCCCACTTCCTTCTGCTCACCGGTGGTCGGTTTAAAGGCTGGCGTGCCCGGTGCGCCGGAATCCAGGTTGGGTTCGAACGAGGTGCTGTAGCTGGCGTACGGTGAAACGCCGTTGTCGAAGGCGTACAGCAGACCAGCGCGGCCGGTGAATTTGCTGTCGTTTTGCTGGGTCGTGGTGCTGGTGGTGCGATCCTGCGTACGTATTTCGCTCCAGTCATGACGGCCGGACAGCAGCAGATTCCACTGGTTCCATTCCATCTGGTCTTGCAGATAAACGCCGACCTGATCGAGTTTTTTCTTGTAAGACTGGTTCAGTGCTAACTGACTGTCGCTGACCAGATAAGAACCGCCGTAGTTGGGGTTCGCCCAGTCAAAATTGTACTGGTTGCCGCTGTTGCGCCAGTAGTTGTAATCGCGGTCCTGCCATTTGTAATCCAGTCCGCCCAGCAGGGTATGTTCCACCTCGCCGGTTGCCAGTTTGACCTTGATCTGGTTATCCAGCCCCAGTTCATCGGCGTTCAGTTCTTCGCGCACCTGACGGCGGGACAGGGAGGTATCGGAGATTTCCGGGTTACTCCAGGTATAAACCAGATACTTGTAGCGTTCCCGCAACTGGGAATAGCGAAGGTTTTGCTGGAAGGACACGTTGTCATTGAAGGAGTGATCGAAAATATAACCGATGCCGATCTGTTCGCGTTTTGAGCGGTTGTAGTTAGGGTCGCTGACATTCAGGTCTTCTGGAATATAGCCAGCGCTGGCTTCGGTCACCGTACCGATTTTCGGCAGGAAATTGCGGTAACCGGCCTTCGGATCGTTCTGGTAGCTGGTCAGCAGCGTAAAGCTGGTGTCGCTGTTAGGCAGCCAGGTGATCGCCGGCGCGATGGCGACGCGTTTCTCTTTGTAATCCTTGACGAATTCATCGCGGGTGCTGGCGATGCCGTTGAGGCGATACAGCAGGGTTTTGTCGTCGTTGAGCGCGCCGCCGAAGTCAAACGCCGCTTCGCCCAAATGCTGGTTGCCGGCGCTGAACTGCACCTTGCGGATGGTTTCAGCGGTCGGGCGTTTGCTGGTCATGCTGATCAGCCCGCCGGGGTTAACCTGGCCGTACAGCACCGAGGCCGGGCCGTGCACCAGTTCCACTCGCTCCAGCAACCAGGGGTCGATTTTCCCCAGCGCGGCGCCCTGACCGCTCAGACCGTAGCTCAGGCCGTCGAGGAATTTCGGCGCGTAGCGGAAACCGCGGGCGATCACTTCATCGTTGCGGTTGGAAGAACCACGATAGTTGGTGACTACGCCGCTGGAGTAGTTCAGCGCGTCAGAAACAGAGGAAACCGCCTGCGCGTCCATCTGGTCGCGGGTCACGACGGTGACCGCTTGCGGGGTTTTTATCAGCGGCGTGCTGGTTTTGGTGCCGGAGGCGCTTTCTTTCGCCACGATGCCTTTCAGCGGCGCGGTGACGCTTTCACCGGCGTTGGCCGACACAATCATGGTATCGGTGCTGGTGGTGTCGGCCGCCTGCGCGTGCGCCGCCATCAGCAGAGTGGAAGCCAGCACGGCTGGCATCGCCTTTTTATTTCCCTGCCAAGACTTTAATTTTTTTAATTGTTCATTCCTGGTGCTATGCATCAGTTATCCCCTCCTGTGAAAGACCTTATTTTTTGTGTGTTTCAGGCTTTATATTCACCGGTCTTGTCATTCATCCCATTTAATCAATTAATTGACTTTAAATTCATCAGGTTAATTTTTGGTGGCGTGTTTTGTGACCGGAGTATGAGTTTGTTTATCCCGCCAAAAATCGGGAATTGCATCTTATTGCAAATGTAAATGGTTCTCAATATTATTTCTCTTGTCTATAGAATTGTAAATCATCTAACCAACTCATTAGCTTGGTTAACTAAATGTAAGAAAAACGTAAAGGGGCAGACCCCGGGAGGTTTTGATGCCGGCAGCACAGCCGTCAGGTTTCGCCGCAACACTTTTGTCATCGCCTCAGGCAGGGGAAGAGGTCTGGTGGCAACAGGTTGTCAGGTTGGGAACGCCACTGGTGGAAGTACAGGATGCCGGGCGAGTGCGGGTGACGTTTCTCTGGCGCGATCCGGACGGTGACGAACGCTATTCCGACATCCGGCGGGTGTATGCCGATATCAACGGCGTGACCGATCACCACAGCACCGATCCGCAGAGTCTGGAACGGTTGCCCGGCACCGATGTCTGGCACTGGTCGATGAGCATCGAGCATGACTGGCGCGGCAGCTATTCCCTGATTCCCATCGTGGCGGCGCAACTGCCGCCGGTGTTTAGCGACGATGAGCAACTGCGTGACGAACAGCAGCGGGAGTGGTGGTGTTCGCTGTTTCCCTGCGCGATCGCCGATCCGCTCAATCCGGGCCAGCCGTGGGGAGAACAACTGTCGGCCGCTCATATGCCGGCGGCGCCGTCGCAGCAGGCCTGGGGCGCGGTGGATAACGGCTCGGCGTTACCGCCGGATGCAGCCCGGCTGACGGTATTTGACTGGAAGAGCGAACAGCTCGACAACCAGCGCCGTATCTGGCTGTACGCCACCGGCAGCAACGAAGCGCCGGCCCGGCGGCCGTTGTGCATTGTGCTGGACGGGCAGAAATGGGCACAGGAGACACCGTTATTTGCCGCGCTGGACGCGGAAACCGCACAGGGCAATCTGCCGCCTGCCGTCTGGCTGTTTATTGACGCCATTGACGGGGAAACCCGCTGCCGGGAACTGCCGTGCGATGCCGCCTTCTGGCAGGCGGTGCAGGATGAATTATTGCCGCAGGCGGCGCGACTGGCGCCGTTCAGCGACGACCCGGACCGCACTGTTGTATCCGGGCAGAGCTACGGCGGACTGGCGGCGCTGTACGCCGGCCTGCACTGGCCGCAGCGCTTCGGCCGCGTATTGACCCAGTCCGGCTCTTTCTGGTGGCCGAATCTGCAATTCATCACCGATTTCGACCTGCGCGACACGCTGGAACCCGGCGTGCTGGTCACGCAGGTAGGGCAGGGCGGACGGACGGCGTCGCCGCTGGTGATTTTTCAGGAAGCCGGGCGGCGCGAAGCCGATATCGCCTTCGTCAACCAACAGATGCATGACGCGCTGACGGCGGCGGGGCATCGGGTTCACCAGCGCGTGTATGCCGGCGGGCATGACACCCTGTGCTGGCGCGGCGGGTTGATTGACGGCTTCCGTTGGTTGCTGAGCGACGCGGGCTTACCGGCGGCGTCCCGGGATTAAGTATGCATGCTGCCGGCGTCTGACGGACGGCGGCGGCTCAATAACACGAGGTAATAACAATGAGTCAGGAACAACTTAATCCGTTTGACGATGATCGTCTGGCGTTTCTGGTACTGGTCAACGAACAGCAGCAATACAGCCTGTGGCCGGAGTTTGCCGCGGTGCCGGCAGGGTGGCGTGCGGTATACGGGCCGCAGTCCCGTGAGGCGTGCATCGCCTATACCGAAACCCACTGGCAAGACATGCGCCCGGCCAGTCTGCGGACCACTGAAGCCTAACCGGCGTTCACCAGTCAGGAATGTTTCCGTTGACGGAGTAAGGAAAACAACGTGTCAGAGCTATTCAACGAAGCTGAATCATCCAGCGAATCAGAGCTATCCATCGCATCAGAACGACCCAACGAGTTAACGCCGGCGCATCAGGCGGATTCTCTGGAACTGCCGCTGGTAGCGGCTCAACCCGGTATCTGGATGGCCGATCAAATCGCCAGCCAGCCGAATGCCTTTGCCGTGGCGCATGCGCTGGAGCTGTGCGGCCCGGTCGATCCAGTTCGCCTGTCGGCGGCCATCCGTCAGGGGCTGGCGGAGGCGGATACGGTACAGGCTCGTTTTGGCCTGAACGATCTCGGCGAGCCGGTGCAGTGGCTGCCGTCCGCACCGGATGCCGCAGGCATCCGCGAACCGGAATCGCTGGATTTCAGCGATCCGGCGCAAGGCGAACAGGCGGCCTGGGCGCTGATGCGTGCGGATCTGGCAGCGCCGCTGCCGGCCGATGGCGGGCACCCGCTGTATCGTCAGGCGATAATGCGGGTGTCGGCGCAGCCGGAGCGGTGGTTCTGGTATCAGCGTTTTCATCACCTGATGCTGGACGGTTTCAGTTTTGACGCCCTGACCCGACGGATTGTGGAGATTTATAACGCCCTCAGCGCCGGCGAAACGCCGGCGAATTCGCCGTTTACGTCGTTTGCCGACGTGGTGACGGAATATCAGGCGTGGGAGCGTTCGCCCGCCTGCCGGCAGGCGGCGGCATTCTGGCGCGAGCATGCCAGCGATTTGCCGGCGCCGGTGTCGCTGGCGGCGGACGTTTGCGCCCCGGCGCCGGCGGAAACCCGTACCCTGCATCAGCGGGTGACGTTGCCGGCGGCGCCCTTTGTCGCGCTGGCGGAGCAACAGTTCGGCGCTAAGGTGCAACCGGCCGAGATCGCTATGGCGGCGCTGGCGGTCTACCTCTACCGCATGAGCGGCGAGTCGCGCCTGTCCGTCGGTTTTCCGTTCATGCGGCGGATGGGGTCGGCGGCGCTGTGCGCCTGCGGGCCGGTGGTCAATGTGTTGCCGTTGCAACTGACGCTACAGCCGGATATGACGTTGATCGACGCCACTCAGACGCTGCTGGCGGAAATCAAGGCGGTGCGGCGTCATCAGCGTTACGAAGCGGAGCAGTTACGACGGGATCTCGGTCTGGTCGGCGGCAGCGAAGGGCTGTACGGGCCGGTGATGAACTTCAAGGTCTACAACGCCGGGTTGACGCTGGGAAACACGCCGGTAACGACGCACGTACTGGCGATGGGTCCGGTAGACGATTTGGAATTTACCCTCGGCGTGCAGGATGGCGAGCTGCAACTGGAACTGGTCGCCAACCCGGCGCGTTACGACGGCCCGTCGCTGCAGGGGCACGCGCAGCGTTTACAGCATCTGTTGGCGCAACTGGTGCAGCAGCCGGATCGGGCTATCGGCGCGCTGTCCCTGCTCAGCGACAGCGAATGGCGGCATATCGACGGATGGGGCAGCGGCCCGCATCTGACCATACCGGCGACGCTGCGTTCGGTGCTGGATTGTCTGCAACAGCAGGTGCAACAGCAGCCTGATGCGCTGGCCGTTGCCTGCGGCCGCGACCATCTCAGCTACCGCGAGCTGTCGGCGCGGGTGATGCAACTGGCGCGCAAGCTGAGGGCGCAAGGGATCGGCGCGGGGGATGTGGTGGCGATCGGCGTGCCACGCTCGGTGTCGTCGGTCGTGGCGATTTTCGGGGTGCTGACCAGCGGCGCCGCCTACATGCCGCTGGATCTGGATTATCCGCGTGAACGTCTGGCGCTGATGTGCGACGACGCGCGTCCGGCTTTGTTGCTGACCCACAGCGCCGTGCGCGCGCAGATGCCGGAACTGCCGCAGGTGCTGTGTCTGGACGACGCCGCCTTGCGGGCCGAGTGCGCCCGGTTGCCAGCACACCTGGTGACGGACGCGGAGCGGTGCGAGCCGCTGTGCGGCGAACATCTGGCCTACATGATTTATACCTCCGGCTCCACCGGAAAGCCGAAAGGGGTGATGAGCACCCACGCCGGCTTGCTCAACCTGATGATGTCCCATTCGAGCTTCCTGTTCGGCCCGGCGATAGCGCGCTTTTCACAGCAGCACGGCCGCCGCCTGCGCGCCGGACACACCGCGTCGTTCTCCTTCGATTCCTCGTGGGAGCCGCTGTTTTGCATGATGATGGGCAGCGAGTTGCACATTTTCGACGAGGAACTGCGTAAAGACGCCTGGGCGCTGGTGCAGCATCTTAATCAGACGCCTATCGACCTGATGGACATCACGCCGTCGTTCTTCACCCAGATGATCGACAGCGGCCTGCTGGAGGCGGATAACCACCAGCCCGCATTCATCATGATCGGCGGCGAAGCGGCCACGCCGCGGCTGTGGCAACTGATGCGTCAGCATCCGCAGATGGAAATTCATAACTACTACGGGCCGTCGGAATACACCATCGATACCCTGGGCGCGCGGGTCACGGTGGCGGATCAGCCGGTTATCGGTCAGCCGGTCGCCAACACCCGGGTGTGGCTGCTGGACAACCAACTGCGCCCGGTGCCGGTAGGCGTGCCCGGTGAACTGTACATCGCCGGGCCGGGGCTGGCGCGCGGCTATCTGCGCCGTCCGGATCTCACCGCCACGCGCTTTGTCGCCTGTCCGTTTATACCGGGCGCGGTGATGTACCGTTCTGGCGATCTGATGCGCTGGCGTCATGACGGTCAGCTGGCGTTTATCGGCCGTGTTGACCACCAGATCAAGGTACGCGGCTTCCGCGTGGAGCTGGGTGAAGTGGAAAACGCGCTGGTGGCGCTGGCCGACGTCAGCACCGCGGTAGTCATCGCTGAACCGCTTGGCGCGACGTACCGGCTGATTGGCTATTGCTCGGTGCCGGACGACGCCATCCGCGAAAAACCGGATGTTGCCGCTCGCCTGTTGGCGCAGTTGGCGGAGCAACTGCCGGATTACATGATCCCGGCGGTACTGATGGTGATGGCGGAGTTGCCGCTGACCGTCAACGGCAAGATTGACCGTCAGGCGTTGCCGAAGCCGCAGCAGGCCGCCGCGGTGGCCGGGCGCGAACCGGCCACCGAACAGGAACGGCTGATTTGCCAGTCCATCGCCAGCCTGCTGAAGCTGGACAGCGTTAGCGCGGAGGCGGATTTCTTCGCGTTGGGCGGCGACAGCATTTCCGCTATGGGATTGGGCACGCTGTTGCGTCGCGCCGGCTGGCAACTGCGGCCGAAGGTGATTTTTGCCGAACGCACGCCGGCGCGTATGGCGCAGGCGATGCAGCCGCTGGCGGCCGTTTCTGCGCCGGCGCGCACGGTACGGCATGGCGTGGTGGACGGCCTGCCGATCGTGCACAGCTTCGCCCGACTGGCGGGTATCGAGCGTCAGTTTGCCCACGGCGTGTTCCTGTCGGTGCCCGACGCGCTGCAACCGGCGCACCTGACACAGGCGCTGACGGCGCTGGCGCAGGCGCATCCGGCGTTGAGCGCGCTGACCCGCGACGGGCAACTGGTGATTGAGGCGTCTTCGCCGGCGGCCGTGTCGGTACGCAGCGAAACGCTGGCGGCGCAGGAGCCGGTTGACGCGGCGGCCGAACGGGCGTTTGAAACGGCGGTGGCGCGTCTCGACCCGGCGGCGGGCCGGATGATGCAGGCGGTACTGCTGCAACGCGGCGACCGCGCCTGCGGGCTGGTGCTGGTTGTCCACCACTTGGTGGTGGACGGCGTATCGTGGCGCGTACTGTTGCCGGAATTGCGTCAGGCGGCCGAGGCGGCGATGGTCGGTCAGCCGGCCGTGCTGCCTGCCGAAGAGTGCTCGTTGGTCGACTGGTCCGCCAGCCTGAAAGAGCAGGCGACGGCGCGGCGCGCCGAATTGCCGTTCTGGCAATCCGCGCTGACGGCGTCGCTGCCGCGGCTGGGGCAGCGACGTCTCGATCCGTCGCGCGATCAGGAACAGAGCCGACAGCTGGCGCGCCGGGTACTGGACGCCGGGTTGACCCATGCGGTGCTGACGACCCTGCCGGAACGCTATCAGGCACGGGTGGACGAGATCCTGCTGGGCGCGCTGATGCTGGCCTGCCATCGTCATTTCGGCGTGCAGCCGCTGCGGCTGGCGCTGGAATCCCACGGACGTATCGATACCACGGATGGTCTGGATCTCGGACGTACGGTTGGCTGGCTGACCGCCGAGTACCCGGTGTGTATTGACGCGCCGGCGGAGCAGGCCGCCACGCCCTGGGCTATCCTGCGGTCGGTGAAGGGCGCGCTGCGGGCGGTGCCGGATCGCGGCGTCGGTTATGGCGTGCTGCGTTATCTGGATGAGCAAAGCGCCGGGGAACTGGCGACGCTGGAAGACAACGCGCCGGAGATCCTGTTCAACTATCTGGGACGGTTTGAGGCGGGCGAAGGACCCTGGTCGCCGCGCCGCAGCGACCGCTATTTCCGCGATGCCTTTGCCGTGGCGCAGGCGCCGGAGATGCCGCTCAGCCATCCGCTGGACATCAATATTTTCGTCGATGAAGGTGAACAGCCGCAATTGGCCATCCACTGGGGATGGGCGCAGGGGGTGTTCGAGGCGGATGATATCGAGGCGCTGCATCAGGGCATGACGCAGGCGATCGATGAGTGGCGGGAACTGGCGGGCTATCCGCCGTTGTCGGATACGCTGGTGTCCGCCGAAGTGGCGCAGGCCAGCGTAAACGACGCGGCGCTGGAACGTTTGCGTCAGCACTACGGGCCGCTGGCGGCGGTGCTGCCGGTGCTGCCGTTACAGCAAGGGCTGCTGTTTCACGCTCAACTGGCGGACGCCGCCGGCAGTTATAACTCGCTGACCCGATTGTCGCTGCGCGGCCCGCTGTCGGTCGCGCAATTAAGTCAGGCGCTGGAGGCGGTGGTGCGTCATCATCCACAGCTGGCGGCACGCTTCGATACCGAACAGGCGTCAGCGCCGTTGCAGGTGTTGCCGATACTGCGTGACGACCATTGTTACTGGCCGCTGGATCACCAGACCTTGCCCGCGATGCCGGCAGACGAGGAAGCCGATGCATTGCTGGCGCTGGAAAAAGCTGAACTGGCGCGCGATTTGTTCCACCAGCCTTCGTCAATGCTGCACGCCTTGCTGGTCAGCCACGCGGACGGGGAACGGCACACGCTGTTTCTTAACGCCCATCACCTGGTGGTGGATGGCTGGTCGACCCCGGTGTGTCTGCGCGATCTGTTCACCGCGCTGTATCAGGGCAGTAGCGCGTTGACGCCGCACGCGGTGCCGTATGCGGACATTATCCGCCAGTTGGCGGCCCGCGACGCACAGGCATCGCGTCAACGCTGGCGCTCCGTGCTGGCAGGGGTGCGCCCGACGCTGCTGTTTGGCGACGGTCCGCATCACGGCGACGTCTGCGAGCTGGAACTGCTGCCGGAGCCGCAACTGGAACAGGGGCTGCTGTCGCTGTGCAAACAACATGGTCTGACGCTCAACAGCGTGATGCAGGGCATCTGGGGGATGCTGCTCAGCGCCGGCAGCGGCGCGGACGATGTGCTGTTCGGCTCGCCGGTGTCCGGTCGGTTCGGTCAGATTGACGGCATCAACCAGCAGGTCGGGCTGTTCAGCAATACGCTGCCGGTACGGGTGCGGCTGGATGCGTCGCGGGCGCTGTTGCCGCAGCTGGCCGAACTACAGACGCAGCAAATCCAGCTGATTGAGCACGACGATGTGGGGCTGGGGGAAATCCAGCAACTGGCCGGCACCGGTACGCTATTCGACACCCTGCTGGTGGTGGAGAACTACCCGGATGGCGATGAGCTGAGTCAGGCGGGGCAAGCGTTGCGTTGCGAGTCGGTCAACAATCGGGGTTACACCCACTATCCGCTGACGCTGCTGGTGCTGCCCGGCAAACGGCTGCGGTTGCTAATGGAATACCGCGACAGCGTGGCGCAGCCGCAGCGGCTGGCGCAGCGCCTGTTGCTGTTGCTGGAACAGCTGGTGGCCGCGCCGGAGCGCCCATTGTCGGCCTGGAACCTGCAACTGCCCGAGGAACAGGCGCTGCTGGCGGCGGTCAACCGCACCGAACAGCCGGTGCCGCCGGGCACATTACATCAGGCGCTGGCGGCGCAGGCGCAACGCACGCCGGATTGCATCGCGCTGGTGGATTGCCAGCATCAGCTGACTTACCGTCAGGTACAACGGCAGACCCGCTTGCTGGCCGACAGGCTGATCGACGCCGGCGTGCGGCCCGGCGACATCGTGGCGGTGGCGCTGCCGCGCTCGGTGCGCCTCAGCCTGGCGCTGTACGCCATTCTGGAAACCGGCGCCGCCTGGTTGCCGCTGGATACCGGCTACCCGGATGAACGACTGGCGCTGATGGTGGAGGACGCGCAACCCCGGTTGATGATCACCGAAAGCAGCCTGCAGCCGCGCTTCGCCGAGCTGGCCGAGTTATTGCTGCTGGATACGCTGGCGGATGAACGCCAGTCGCCGCGTCACCCGTCGCCGCAGGTTGCGGAACAGCAGGCGGCTTACGTGATTTACACCTCCGGCTCCACCGGTCGCCCGAAAGGGGTGGTGGTCGGCCATCAGGCCATCGTCAATCGCTTGTGGTGGATGCAACATCAGTACCCGTTACAGGCGGATGACGTGGTGCTGCAGAAAACGCCGTGCAGTTTCGATGTCTCGGTGTGGGAGTTCTTCTGGCCGCTGATGGTCGGCGCCCGGTTGGTGATGGCGCCGCCGGATGCGCACCGCGACCCGGATGCGCTGGTGCAGTTGATCAACGACTATGCGGTGACCACGATGCACTTCGTGCCTTCCATGCTGGCAGCCTGGGTGAGCGCGCTGGAGACGCGCCCGCGTGCGGAGATCGGCTGCGGCAGCCTGCGGCGGGTATTCTGCAGCGGCGAGGCGTTGTCGCGCGAACTGGCGCTGAATTATCAGTCGCTCATCGCGGCATCGCTGCATAACCTGTACGGCCCGACCGAAGCGGCGGTGGACGTCACCTGGCAACCGGCGTCCGGCGAGGCGCTGGACCGCTGTCAGTTGCCGGGTATTCCTATCGGTCTGCCGGTGTGGAACACCCAACTGCGCATTCTGGACGGCGCGCTGCGACCGGTGCCGGTTGGCGTACCGGGCGATCTGTATCTGTGCGGCATTCAACTGGCGCAGGGATATCTGCGTCGGCCGGATCTGACCGCCAGCCGCTTTGTGGCGGACCCGTTCGCCACCGGCGAGCGGATGTACCGCACCGGCGACATCGCGCGCTGGCTGGAAGACGGCACGGTGGACTATCTCGGCCGCAGCGACGATCAGTTGAAAATCCGCGGGCAGCGCATCGAACTGGGCGAAATCGAGCAGGTGCTGCTGGCGCAGCCTGATGTGGCGCAGGCGGTGGTCGGCGCGCGCGAGCTGGGCGGAAAACAGACCCGCCTGCACGGCGCCGATGTCCGGCAACTGGTGGCCTGGCTGGTGCCGCAGGCGGGGACAACGCTGGATATCGCCTCATTACAACAGGCGCTATCGCAGCAACTGCCCGCGCACATGGTGCCGGTGAGTTACGTGCTGATGACGTCATTCCCGCTCAGCGCCAACGGCAAGCTGGATCGCAAGGCGCTGCCGGCGCCTGCCGGGCAGCAGGCCGCCGGGCGCGCGCCGCAGACGGACGTCGAACGGGCGATCGCCGCGTTGTTTATCGAATTGCTGGCGTGCGAGACGGTATCGGCACAGGACGATTTCTTCGCGCTGGGCGGTCATTCGTTGCTGGCGATGCGGCTGGCGGCCGAGATTCGCCGTCAGTTGCAGCGTTCGCTGACGGTCGGGCAGATCATGGCGGCGCGCAGCGTAGCCAGCATCGCCGCGCTGGTGGAGGGCGACACCGACAGCAGTCAGGACGGCAACGGCGAAACCCTGCCGCTGCGTTCCGGTCGAGGACCGGCGTTGTTCTGTCTGCATCCGGCGTCGGGCTTTGCCTGGCAGTATGCGGGACTGCTGCGTTATCTGGACGGGGATTACCCGATCGTCGGGCTGCAATCGCCGCGGCCTGACGGGGTGATCGCCCGTTGCGAATCGGTCGACGAGATGTGCGATCGCCATCTGGCGGCCATCCGGCGCCTTCAGCCGCAGGGGCCGTATTTCCTGCTGGGCTATTCGCTGGGCGGTACGCTGGCGCATGGTATCGCGGCGCGATTGCAACAGGCGGGCGAAACGGTGTCGTTCCTCGGTCTGCTGGATACCTATCCGCCGGAAGGGCAGGACTGGGCCGCGCCGGACGAGGCCGATGCCCGCGAGGAAGTGGCGCGCGAACAGGCCGGTTTTATGGCCGACACGCAGTCTGAGGACGATCCGCAACTGCGGGCGGAGCGGGCGGCGATGTTCGGCAACATTGTCGCCAACTATCAGGATGCGGTGCGGCTGTTGTCATCGGCCCGGTCATCCCGTTACGCAGGCGACGCTACGTTGTTTGTGGCGACCCGCACGCTGCCGGCTGACATGGATGTTGATGCCACCTGGGCGCCGTATGTGAGCACGCTGACGCAGTATCCTCAGCTTTGCGAGCACGCGGACATCCTGTCGCCGGCGTCGCTGGAAAACCTGGGGCCGTTGCTGAATAGGCTGCTGCGCAGGTAATCGGGATATTGGCCGACAATAGTCGGCTATGGAGGCTGTAGACAACCATCTTAATCGTCAGCAATGGGTTTTTCTGGCGTAAAAAACTGTGCCGAGGTGTTCGTCTTCGCCGGGTGAGCCGCATGGACGCGGCGAAAGCCCGTGCCGCGTCTGGAACGCGTCACGGGCGGCCCGAACAGCGAAGGCGAACGCCGAAGGAAGCGCGCAGCGCCACAGTTTAGCCTTCCAGCCAGTGGTCAAGGAGA
>JAAIGF010056714.1_pt1 | contig 44160 bp, 35 predicted proteins | sample 6487441 | NCBI WGS metagenome assembly JAAIGF01 (sample SAMN13974129, study PRJNA590717) | phyllosphere metagenome | biome: pepper field; feature: multiple bacterial spot infested pepper fields; material: pepper leaves; isolation source: leaves from pepper fields | host: Capsicum annuum ...
CAGAACATCGGCATCGATCTGCGCGGCCACGCCACTGCGTGCCGCAATGTGGCCCAGGTCGGCCACCAGGCCATCGGACAGATCCACGGCGGCATGCGCGAAGGCACGCAGGCGCAGGCCGAGGGTGACGCGCGGGGTGGGTCGCAGCAGGCGCAGGCGCAGGGTTTCGTAGTCACCCAGCAGGGTGGCCGTGGCCACGTCCAGCGCGCCCTGCTGCCACAGCTTCAGTGCGCCAGCGGCATCACCGATCGTGCCACTCACCCAGACATCGTCGCCGACCTGCGCGCGGTCGCGGCGCAGGGCCTGGCCGCGGGCGACCTGGCCCATCGCGGTCACGGTCAGCGACAGCGGTCCGCGCGTGGTGTCGCCACCGATCAGCGCGATGTCGTGCTGGTCGGCCAGGGCGAAGAAGCCTTCGGCAAAAGCGTCGATCCACTCTTCGCTGGTGTCCGGCAGCGAGAGCGCCAGCGTGCACCACGCCGGGCGCGCACCCATGGCGGCGAGATCGGACAGGTTGACCGCCAGGGTTTTCCAGCCGATGTCGTAGGCCGGGGTTTCCGCCGGGAAATGCACGCCACTGTTGAGCGTATCGGCGGTGACCACCAGTTGCTCATTCGCACGCGGCTGCAGCAGCGCGGCGTCATCGCCGATGCCGAGCGGGATGTCGTCGCGCTCGGTGGTGCGTGCGCGGATGCGGTCGATGAGGGCGAATTCGGCCAGGGACATGGGGCGCTCCGGCGGGTTGCATGGATGGGCGGCGGGCGCGAATGCGGGCGGATCGTGCCGATCGGATGGAACGCAGGCGTAGAGTCGACTGGGTAGAGTCGACTGGGTAGAGTCGACTGGGTAGAGTCGACTGGGTAGAGTCGACTGTTAGTCGACTGCTCCTGCCTCAGCAGCCCGACTGCTGATCGAAAGGCAGTCGACTAACAGTCGACTCTACCGAAGCAGATTCCCGCGCCGTTCAATGAACGATGCGGGACGCAGGGGGTCAGTGACCCGATTCGACCTTGCGCCATTCGACGGCGGCACGATCCAGCACGCCGTTGACGTAGGTGTGGCCATGCTCGGAACCGAAACGCTTGGCCGATTCGATGGCTTCGTTGATGACCACGCGGTACGGCACGTCCAGGCGGTAGCGCAGCTCGTAGCCGGCCAGGCGCAGTACGGCGCGTTCGATGGCGTCCACTTCCTCGATGCCACGGTCCAGATGCGGGCCGAGGGCTTCGTCGATGTCGCGGCGGTTGTCCAGCACGCCATGCACCAGGGCTTCGAAGTACGCCAGATCGGCGATTTCGCGGGCCTGCTCGTGGGCGAACTGGGCGATCAGCGACTGCGCGTTGCCGCCGGAGATCTGCCAGGCGTACAGGGCCTGCACGGCACGACGGCGGGCGCGCGAGCGCAGCACCGGGTCGATGCCATCACGGCGGACGGGTTTACCGGAGGGCTTGCCCTGGGTGTTCTTGTTCATGGCAGTTGCTCCAGCAGGTTGACCATTTCCAATGCAGCGATTGCGACTTCTTCCCCCTTGTTGCCGTGGCTGCCACCGGCGCGGGCCTCGGCATCCTCGGCGCGTTCCACTGCCAGCACGCCATTGAGCACCGGCACGCCGAAATCCAGCTGCACGCGCATCAGGCCTTCGGCGCAGCGGTCGGCCACGTGTTCATAGTGGCGGGTGTCGCCACGGATGACGCAGCCCAGGGTGAGGATGGCGGCGTGTTCATGGGCAGCGGCCAGGCGCGCGGCGACCAGCGGCAGTTCCCAGGCACCCGGCACGCGGATCACGTCGATGTTGGCTTCGGCAACGCCGTTGCCGGCCAGGCTCTGGCGGGCGCCAGCAACCAGGGTATCGGTGATGCGGGCGTTCCAGCGGCTGGCCAGGATGGCAAAGCGCGCCGACTCGGGGGTGCGAAGATCGCCTTCGTAGTGGCTCATATGCGGCTTGGGGGTTCGATAAGGGGGTGATTCTACCGTGGATGGGCCCCGGGGCGCCCGTGGGTAGTGCCGGCCGCTGGCCGGCAAACCCGGGATCGTGGTTGCCGGCCAGCGGCCGGCACTACCAGGGGGCCTGAAAGCTGTGCCGACCAACGGTCGGCACCTACCGTGGGTGCCGACCGTTGGTCGGCACGCCAGGCGGCTTACAGGGTCACCGTCTCCACCACTTCCAGGCCGTAGCCGGCCAGGCCCACCTGGCGGCGGGGGGTGCCCAGCACGCGCAGCTTGCCCAGGCCCAGGTCGGACAGGATCTGCGAGCCGGCACCGTTACGGCGCCACTGGCCCACGTCCTTGTCCTTGCCCGGCACCACCGGCGCCGGCTGCTGGCGCAGGCGGGCCAGCAGGGCCTCGCCGTCGCGCGGGGCCGACAGCACCACCATCACGCCCGCCCCTTCGGCGGCAATCGCGCGCAGGGCATCGGTGGCGGCCACGCCGAAATCATCGCGGCGCCAGTGCAGCAGGTCGGCCAGCGGGTTTTCCACCTGCACCCGCACCAGGGTCGGGGTGTCGGCCGCCGGGGTGCCACGGACCAGGGCGAAATGCAGGTCGTGGGCGATACGGTCGCGGTAGGTGACCAGCTTGAACGGGCCGAATTCGGTGTCGATGTCGCGCTCGTCCACGCGCTCGACGGTCTTTTCGGTGGCCAGGCGGTAGGCGATCAGGTCGGCGATGGAGCCCATCTTCAGGCCGTGCTCGCGGGCGAACACTTCCAGCTCCGGGCGGCGCGCCATGCTGCCGTCCGGGTTGAGGATCTCCACCAGCACGCCGGCCGGTTCCAGCCCGGCCAGCATGGCCAGGTCGACGCCGGCCTCGGTGTGGCCGGCGCGGGTCAGCACGCCGCCCGGCTGGGCGATCAGCGGGAAGATGTGGCCCGGCTGGTGCAGGTCGGCCGGCCTGGCGTTCGGCTTCACCGCGGTGCGGATGGTGTGGGCGCGGTCATGGGCGGAAATGCCCGTGGTCACGCCTTCGGCCGCCTCGATGCTGACGGTGAAATTGGTCTGGAACTGCGCGGTATTGGCCTGCACCATCGGCGCCAGGCCGAGATCGGCGGCGCGGCTGCGGGTCAGCGGCAGGCAGACCAGGCCACGGCCGTGGGTGACCATGAAGTTGATGTCCGACGGCTTGACCAGCTCGGCGGCCATGATCAGGTCGCCTTCGTTCTCGCGGTCTTCGTCATCGACGATGACGACCATGCGGCCCTGGCGGATGTCTTCGAGGATCTCGGGGATCGGGGCGAAATTCATGCGGCATCTCCCTGTGGGTGCTGACCGTTGGCCGGCACACCGATCAAACGCTCTACGTAACGGGCCACCAGGTCGATTTCCAGGTTCACCGCGCTGCCCACGCCGGTGGCGGAGAAGGCGGTGTTGGCCACGGTGTGCGGGATGAGGGCGACTTCGAACCCTTCGTCGTCCACTTCGTTGACGGTGAGGCTGACGCCGTCCACGCAGATCGAGCCCTTCTTGGCGATGTAGCGGCGCAGCGCGGCCGGCGCGGCGAAGCGCCAGCGCTGGGCACGTGCATCTTCGTGGATGGACAGGACCTGGCCGAGGCCATCGACGTGGCCGCTGACCAGATGGCCGCCAAGGCGGTCGGTCGGGCGCATGGCGCGTTCGAGGTTGATGACCGCCCCTTCAGCCAGCTGGCCGAGCGTGGTCAGGCCGAGGGTCTCGGTGGACGCATCGGCCTGGAAGCTGCTGGCGTCGAATGCGATGACGGTGAGGCAGACACCATTGATGGCGATGCTCTCGCCCATCTGCACGTGGTCAAACGGCAGGTTGCCGACGTTGAAGGTGAAGCGGACATCGCCGCCGATGGCTTCGCGTGCGGCCAGACGGCCAACGCCTTCGATGATTCCAGTAAACAAGAAACGTTCTCCGCGGAAAGTGAGCGAAAAACGCCGCAAGGCAAACAGGCGGGCGCAGGGCCGCAAAGGCCCTGTGGCACCGTCTTCTTTCATCCGGACTATGACCGTCGGCTCCGGCATTGGACCGGATCTGCTGACCCCCGACCATGGGCCGGGGCGCTCGCGGGCTCGTGCTTGCGCACCTACCGCCGGTGGGGAATCGCACCCCGCCCTGAAGACGTTTGTGTACCGGCGAACCGGCTCGGCCAGTGTACCAGCCTGGACTGAACGGGGTCGGATCCCTTGTCTGGCCTCTCTGAGGTCAGAGCCCTTTCCTGCGGAAAGGGATCCGACCCCTGCCCCGCCCCCTGCCCCGCACGGATCCGACCCCCAGCTGAACCGACCGCCAGCTGTGACGCAAGTCGCTCGTAATCTGTAAAAGTTTCATTAAACTCAAGCCTCGGACGACATGAGGTCGCCACGGACTGCCAAACAGGGTGGCCCGCCAATGGACTGCAATTCACAGGAATTCCCATGCGCAAGATCCTGATCGTGGCCGCACTGCTGGCCGCCGCACCGTTCTCGGCCTCGGCCGATGCCCTGAGCTACACCTACGTCGAAGGTGGCTGGACGCAGGCCAAGGTCAGCGACGACAGCCTCAACGATCCCAAGCTGGACGGCGGCTACGTACGCGGTTCGGTGGCCCTTGCCGAGCAGGTGCACGTGTTCGGTGGCTGGAACTACGGCAGCAAGACCTACCACTTCACCGATGGCTCGGTGAAGCTGGAACTGAACCAGCCGGAGCTGGGCATCGGCTACCACATGCCCTTCAGCGACCGCGTCGACTACACCGCCGACATCGCCTGGGTGCGTCAGCAGGCCAAGATCACCGACCGCCTGGACGGTTTCGCTGATGAAACCTTCAAGGACCACACCAACCTGGTGCGCGCCACCATGGGACTGCGTGGCAAGCCCTCGCGCATGACCGAAGCCTGGATCAAGGCCGGTTACATGGATGGCGGCAACAATTTCGAAGGCACCTGGGTCGGTACCCTCGGCGGCCAGATCAACTTCACCAGGACCTGGGGTCTGGTGGGCGAGGTCTCCGGCTACCGCGACGTCACCCAGTTCTCGGCCGGCGTCCGCGCCAGCTTCTGATTGCTCGATCCTCGTCGTGTAATCGAACGGGCTCCGCAAGGGGCCCGTTTTTGCATGGGCGCTTATCGCAGTTCATCCAACCTGCGCATCGGTCCACGGAAGATGGCATACCGCCACGATGACGCAATTCTCTGTTGTCGCTCGCAGTAGTAACGCGGATCCGACAACTCAGTAGATCCACGCCATGCGTGCATGGATCTCACCGCATCACGCGCGCAGCAGCAAACGCAGGTCATCCCCCACCTGGCGCTGATCGATCACGCGAAGGCGGCGCTGCTGGTCCATCGCTTCAATACCGAGGCCGGCCAGAAGCGGGCGGCCGGTATCCCCCAGCAGCGTCGGCGCCTGATACAGCAGCAGCTCATCCACCCAGCCGCCACGCAGCAGCGCGCCGGCCAGGGTGGCACCGGCTTCGGTGTGCACTTCGTTGACACCGCGCTCGGCCAGCAGCGCCAGTACCGCGCCCAGATCCAGGCGGCCATCGACGCTCGGCACGCTGGCGAACTCGGCATCGGCCGCATCCGGTGCGCTCACCGCAGCATCGTGCACATACAAGGTCGGCGCCCCGCCCTCGCGCACGCGGCTGCATTCCAACGAGCGCAGTCGGGAATCCAACACCACCCGTAACGGCGGCATCACCTCGGTATCTGCCAGTCGTACGGTCAGCATCGGATCGTCGGCCAGCACCGTATCGGCACCGGTGAGGATCGCGCCGGCACGCGCGCGCCAGTGCTGCACGTCTTCGCGCGCCGCCGCGCCGGTGATCCACTTCGAGCTGCCATCAGCCATCGCCGTGCGACCGTCCAGGCTGGCGGCCAGCTTCACCCGCAGCCACGGGCGGTTGCGCTCCACGCGCGACAGGAAGCCCTTGTTGAGCTCGCGCGCCTGCGTCGCCATCAGGCCCTCGCACACTTCGATGCCTGCTTCGCGCAGCAGGTTGAAGCCACCGCCATCGACCTTCGGGAAGGGATCGCGCAGCGCCGCGACCACGCGCGACACACCGGCTTCGATCAGGGCAAGCGCGCACGGTGGCGTGCGGCCGAAATGCGCGCAGGGTTCCAGAGTCACGTAGGCGGTGGCACCCCGCGCTTCGCTGCCGGCCTCGCGCAGGGCGAAGACCTCGGCATGCGGGCCGCCAGCACGCTGGTGCCAGCCCTGCCCGACCACGCGTTCGCCATGGGCGATCACGCAGCCGACCATGGGATTGGGGCGGGTGGTATAGGCGGCACGCTCGGCCAGACGCAGTGCGTTGGCCATGTGCAGGTGGTCGAGGACGGTGAACGGCGTGGTCATGCGGCCATGGTAACGCCGCTGGTGTGGATGCATGCCATCATGCCAACCAACGGTTGGCACCCACCACCCACCCGGGCGTCAGCCCTTCTTTTTCTTGGTCAGGGCGATGACATCGCCCAGCAGCTGCAGCTGTTCGGTGCTGGACGGCAGGTCGCGCTCCAGCTTCTCGATCTCCTCGCGGAAATCAGCCACGTCCTCGAAGCTGCGGTAGACCGAGGCGAAGCGCACGTAGCCGACGTGGTCGAGCTTGCGCAGTTCGTTCATCACGAACTCGCCGACCCTGATCGAGGGCACTTCGCGTTCGCCGCTGATGCGCAGCTGGTGGACCACGGCGCGTACCGCCGCTTCGATCTTCTCTTCCGGCACGGCGCGCTTCTGCAGCGCGCGGTCGAAGCCGGCGCGCACCTTGCGCTGGTCGAAGGCTTCGCGGGTGCCATCGCTCTTGACGATGGCCGGCAGCTTCAGCTCGACCGTTTCCAGGGTGCTGAAACGTTCGTTGCAGGCCTCGCACTCACGCCGACGGCGGATCGTCGCGCCGTCTTCAGAGACGCGCGAATCGATGACCCGTGTATCGGCATGCTGGCAGAAGGGGCAGTACATGGAACGCCTGGCTCAGGGGGGAATACCACTCTGTCATCGTCATGACAGCGTCGCAAAGGTACCTGAGAAGGGCTTTTGCAGCAAATCAGGGCGGCGCTCAGCCTTATGCGGCGAGGCGATACCGACCACGCAGCCAAGCCAGATGCGCCGCCGGCAGCAGCAGCGGCGGGCCCGCCAATGGCAGGAAAAGTATCTGCCAATGGGAAAGTCGAAACGCAGAGCCCCGCATCAATCCGTAAGCCTCCGCCAGCAACACCTTGATAGAGACAGCCAACGCTGGCAGGGCAGCCGCTACGCCAAGCATCAGCATCAGCCAAGGGAACGCTGGTGTCTCCTGCAAGGCAGAACGCCCCCGTCGCAGGTACAGCCAACTCAGCCAAACCCAAGCGATCACGCCAGCCAGCCCCGTCATTGACCAAGCGAATGCCATCAGGCTCCGGTTGTCGTGCTCGAAACCGGGGTCGATAACCGCCATCAGCAGCACGAAGCCAATCACAAGGCCGCTGACAATCAAGCCCGGGACACCGAGCAGCAGACACTCCAACAGATACAACCGTTTGTGTGTTCGTTCATTCTTCACTGCGCGCTCCTTGGCCACCAGCGCAGGCCGGGGACCAGCCTGATAGCAGGCCACCCTACACAGACGAGGCGCATCAATAAGTGGCAAGACACACAGTGCCGACGCATGGGTCGACAAGACCTCCGCCAGGAAACGGTCTCAGCGCATCACGGTCATACGCAATCGGTTCTCGGCGCTTGCAGCCCGAAGTGCGATTACGACATCTACGAGGTGTGGCCGCCGCAGGCAGGCAATCTCCATATCACCAAGCGAATTGCCTGGAACGTCAGGCGTTCTGAAGGCAACCAAGCCGCCAGCGCAGCCACGCCAGATGCGCAGCCGGCAGCAGCAGCGGCGGGCCGTACAGCAACAGCGCAAAGCCCTGCGCGCGTTCGGTCAGCCCGACCACCACGCCCAGCACGACGGCGGGAATGGCCGCGAAGGCGCCGAGCAGCAACAGGCCCCACCAGACCCGGCCCATGGCCTGCAGGCCCGATCGGCCCTGCAGCAGGAAATCGGCGCCGATGCGCACCCAGGCGACGATGCCCAAGGCCCCGGAAACGCCCCAGCAGACCAGCAGCAGCTGGCTCAGCAGGCGGGTTTCCTGCATCACACCGGAGTACACGCCGACCAAGGCCACGGTGCCGCCCAGCAGGAGGCCGGGCAGGCCGAACAACAGGGCCAGTGCGAGGTGCAGGCGTTTGTGCAGGCGCTCATCCATGGGCGTTTCTTCCTGGGTGCCGGGGTCAGAGCCCTTCCCTGCGGGAAGGGATCCGACCCCACTCCCCGATCAGCCGTAGACCGGGTACTTGCGGCACTGCGCGCTGACGGCGTCACGCACGCGGGCGATGACAGCGTCATCGGCCGGGGCGTCGAGCACGTCGGCGATCCAGTTGGCCAGGTCCACGCAGTCCTGTTCGACGTAACCACGGGTGGTCACGGCCGGGGTGCCCAGGCGCAGGCCCGAGGTCACGAACGGCGAACGCGGGTCGTTCGGCACCGAGTTCTTGTTGACGGTGATGTGGGCCTTGCCCAGCGCGGCTTCCGCGTCCTTGCCGGACACGTCCTTGCCGATCATGTCGACCAGCATCAGGTGGTTCTGGGTGCCGCCGGAGACGATCTTGTAGCCACGAGCGATGAGCGTGTTGGCCATCGCCTGGGCGTTCTTCACCACCTGCTGCTGGTAGGCGGTGAAGCCCGGCTCCAGCGCTTCCTTGAAGGCCACGGCCTTGGCGGCGATGACGTGCATCAGCGGACCGCCCTGGATGCCCGGGAACACCACCGACTGCAGCTTCTTGACCAGGTCTTCGTCGGCGCCCTTGGCGACGATGATGCCGCCGCGCGGACCGCGCAGGGTCTTGTGGGTGGTCGAGGTGACCACGTGGGCATGTTCCAGCGGGCTCGGGTAGACGCCAGCGGCGACCAGGCCGGCCACGTGGGCCATGTCGACGAACAGGTAGGCACCGACCTTGTCGGCGATGGCGCGGAAGCGCGCCCAGTCGATCACCTGCGAATAGGCCGAGAAACCAGCCACGACCATCTTCGGCTTGTGCTCCAGGGCCAGGCGCTCGACTTCGTCGTAATCGATCAGGCCCTGGTCGTTGACGCCGTACTGCACGGCGTTGAACAGCTTGCCCGAGGCGTTGACCTTGGCACCGTGGGTGAGGTGGCCGCCGTGGGCCAGGCTCATGCCGAGGATGGTGTCACCCGGCTGCAGCAGGGCGAAGTACACAGCCTGGTTGGCCTGCGAACCGCTGTGCGGCTGCACGTTGGCGTAGTCCGCGCCGAACAGCTGCTTGAGGCGATCGATCGCCAGCTGCTCGGCGATGTCCACGTATTCGCAGCCACCGTAGTAGCGCTTGCCCGGGTAGCCTTCGGCGTACTTGTTGGTCAGCTGGCTGCCCTGGGCCTCCATCACGGCCGGGCTGGTGTAGTTCTCGCTGGCGATCAGCTCGACGTGGTCTTCCTGACGCTGGGTTTCGGCGGCGATGGCCTTGGCCAGTTCGGGATCGTAGGTTTCGATGCGGACGTCACGCGGGAACATCGGTTACTCCGGCAGGCAGGGGAAAGGGGGTACGGCACAGCCCCTGATTGTAGCCCCGTGGCGGCCTGCCGGGGCCGAAAGGGACGGGGCCGGATCCCCGTGGAGGAGATCCGGCCCCGTATGGATCTGGCCCGGCAGGTCAGTAGATCCACGCCATGCGTGGATGTGACAGCCGGCTCAACGGCTGAGGACGTACTGGGCGATGACGCCGGTGGCGATGGCCACCAGCAGCATGTTGCCGCGATCATCCCGGATCCACTGGTGGCCGTACGGCGGGCGGCGCAGGTGGTAGCGCGGGTAGTCGTTCACCACGTAGACCGGCCCACGGTAGTAATCGCGATAGCGGTGGCCGACCTGCCAGCCGTAGCCCGGGCCCGGGCGATAGCCGGGGCGGTAGACCACGCGCGGCGGCGGGGGTGCCGGATGGTAGTAGCGGCGGTCATGGTCGCGGCGCCAGTCACGGCGCGCATCGCGGCGGTCGCGTTCGTAGTCGCGGCGCGCCTCGCGGACGTCATGGCGGTACTCGCGACGATCGTCGCGGCGGTCTTCGCGCCACTCGCGGCGGTCACGATGGTCGTTGTCGGCGAATGCCGGGGAGACGGCGCCCAGCGCCAGTACAGAGGCCATGGCCCCGGCCACGATAAGGGTGATGCGCATGACAGACCTCTGTTGCAGCGGATGGTGACGTCCATATTGCGCAACCGATCTGAACCGTTTCCGGCTGGAAACGCTTCCCGCTGACGCGTTCCACTCAGTATTCAGCCTTCGGCCAGCCCCACCGGGCTCCGGCAGGCGCGGCCGGGAAGCCGTTCCGGCTATAATTGGCGGTATTCCATTCAGTCTGTGCCCGCTGTCGTCCGGGATCTTCCCGCTGACGGACGGGTGCAGGGCCGCGCCCCTACGGAGACCTCATGTCCTCGCAATACATCTACACCATGAACCGCGTGTCCAAGGTGGTCCCGCCCAAGCGGCAGATCATCAAGGACATCTCGCTGTCCTTCTTCCCGGGCGCGAAGATCGGCCTGCTGGGCCTGAACGGCGCCGGCAAGTCCACCGTGCTGAAGATCATGGCCGGCGTGGACACCGATTTCGAGGGCGAAGCCCGCCCGCAGGCCGGCATCAAGGTCGGCTACCTGGCGCAGGAACCGGAGCTGGACCCGACCAAGACCGTGCGTGAAGCGGTGGAGGAAGGCGTGGGCGAAGTGCTTCAGGCCCAGGCCGCGCTGGAAGCGGTGTACGCCGCCTACGCCGAGGAAGGCGCCGACTTCGACGCACTGGCCAAGGAACAGGAGCGCCTGGAAGCGATCCTCGCCGCTGGCGATGCGCACACCCTGGAAAACCAGCTGGACGTGGCCGCCGATGCGCTGCGCCTGCCGCCGTGGGATGCCGTGGTCGGCAAGCTGTCCGGTGGTGAAAAGCGCCGCGTGGCACTGTGCCGCCTGCTGCTGCAGAAGCCGGACATGCTGCTGCTCGACGAACCGACCAACCACCTCGACGCCGAGTCGGTGGAATGGCTGGAACAGTTCCTGGCGCGCTACACCGGCACCGTCGTGGCGGTCACCCATGATCGCTACTTCCTGGACAACGCCGCCGAGTGGATCCTGGAACTGGACCGCGGCCGCGGCATTCCGTGGAAGGGCAACTACACCGACTGGCTGACCCAGAAGGATGAGCGCCTGAAGCAGGAAGACAACCAGGAAAAGGCCCGCCAGAAGGCGATCCAGAAGGAACTGGAGTGGTCGCGCCAGAACGCCAAGGGCGGCCGCACCAAGGGCAAGGCCCGTCTGGCCCGCCTGGAAGAGCTGCAGTCGGTCGATTACCAGAAGCGCAACGAGACCAATGAAATCTTCATCCCGCCGGGCGAGCGCCTGGGCAACGCGGTGATGGAGTTCAAGAACGTCTCGAAGAAGTTCGGCGACCGCCTGCTGTTCGACAACCTGAGCTTCCTGGTGCCGGCCGGTGCCATCGTCGGCATCATCGGCCCGAACGGTGCCGGTAAGTCGACCCTGTTCAAGATGATCACCGGCCAGGAAAAGCCGGATACCGGCGAGATCGTGGTCGGCCCGACCGTGAAGCTGTCCTACGTGGACCAGAGCCGCGACGCGCTGGAAGGCAACCACAACGTCTTCCAGGAAATCGCGGGCGGCCTGGACATCCTCAACATCAACGGCATCGAGATCCAGTCGCGCGCCTACATCGGCCGCTTCAACTTCAAGGGCCAGGACCAGCAGAAGATGGTCGGTTCGCTGTCCGGTGGTGAGCGTGGCCGCCTGCACATGGCCAAGACCCTGCTGCAGGGTGGCAACGTGCTGCTGCTCGACGAACCGTCCAACGATCTGGACATCGAAACCCTGCGTGCGCTGGAAGATGCGCTGCTGGAGTTCCCGGGCAACACCTTCGTCATTTCGCATGACCGCTGGTTCCTGGATCGCATCGCGACCCACATCCTGGCGTTCGAAGGCGATTCGCACGTGGAGTTCTTCCAGGGCAACTACCGCGAGTACGAAGAAGACAAGCGCCGCCGCATGGGCGACGACGCCGCGCCGAAGCGCCTGCGCTTCAAGGCGCTGAAATAAGAAAGAAAGAACGGCCGCGCTCTGCGCGGCCGTTCTGCATTCTGGTAGGTCACCACCGTTGGTGGTGACGGAAGGCGTACCGACCAACGGTCGGTACCCACGTTCTGCTTTCGGTAGGTCACCACCGTTGGTGGTGACGCCCACTGTTGTGAGTACCCCCATGTCCCTGTTCGAACGCCTGTTCCAGCTGCAGCAGCACGGCACCACCGTGCGCACCGAGCTGCTGGCCGGTGTCACCACCTTCCTGACGATGTCCTACATCGTCTTCGTCAACCCGGAAATCCTGGGCACCACGGGCATGGATGCCGGCGCGGTATTCGTCGCCACCTGCCTGGCCGCCGCGCTGGGTTCGGCGGTGATGGCCCTGGCGGCCAATTTCCCGGTGGGCATGGCGCCGGGCATGGGCTTGAATGCGTTCTTCGCCTTTACGGTGGTCGGCGCGGCCGGCCTGCCGTGGCAGCAGGCGCTGGGCGCGGTGTTCATTTCCGGCCTGGTGTTCCTGGTGCTGTCGCTGACCGGCGTGCGCGCGTGGCTGGTGGCCGGCATTCCATCGTCGCTGCGCTCAGCCATCGTGGCCGGCATCGGCCTGTTCCTGGCGATCATCGCGCTGCAGAAATCCGGGGTGATCGTCGGCAACGAAGACACCCTGGTGGCGCTCGGCCCGCTGAACACCGCGCCGCCGCTGCTGGCGCTCGGCGGTTTCCTGCTGATCGCGGTGCTGGAAGCGCGGCGCGTGCGCGGTGCCATCCTGATCGGCATCCTCGCCGTCACCGGCGCTGGCTGGGCGCTGGGTGACGTGCAGTACCACGGCCTGGTGTCGCTGCCGCCGAGCCTGGCGCCGACCTTCCTGCAGCTGGACCTGCCCGGCCTGCTGCACCACGACGGCGGCGCGCCGCTGGCGGTGCTGCTGCAGGTGGTGCTGGTGTTCGTGCTGGTGGAAGTGTTCGATGCCACCGGCACGCTGTACGGCGTGGTCGGTCGTGCCGGCCTGCTGAAGCTGCCGGGCGCGCAGAAGCGCTTCGGCCGTGCGCTGCTGGCCGACAGCACCGCCATCGTGGCCGGTTCGCTGCTGGGCACCAGCAGCACCACCGCCTTCGCCGAAAGCGCCTCGGGCGTGCAGGTCGGCGGCCGTACCGGGCTGACCGCACTGGTGGTGTCGGCACTGTTCCTGGCCGCGCTGCTGTTCTCGCCGCTGGCAGCGATGGTGCCCGCCTATGCCACCTCCCCCGCCCTGCTGTTCGTGGCCGGCCTGATGCTGCGCGAGCTGGTGGAAGTGGACTGGAGCGACCTGACCGAATCGGTGCCGGCGGCGCTGTGTGCGCTGGCGATGCCGTTCACCTATTCCATCGCCAATGGCCTGGCGTTCGGCTTCATCGCCTACGCCGCGCTGAAGGCCGGCACCGGCCGTTGGCGCGAGGTGCACCCGGCGGTGTGGCTGGTGGCGACGCTGTTCGTGCTGCGTTACGCGTTGGAATAAGAGATCGAGATTGCCGGCCAGCGGCCGGCACTACCCGCGGTGATCAATGCCGCGGCTGCAGCTGGCCGTCGGCAGCGAAACGCCAGCGGCCTTCGGCCCAGCCCAGGCCGAACAGGCTGAGCATCTGCGTGTAGTAGACCGGCGTGGCGGCGCGCTGCTGTGCGGCGCTGGGCAGGCTGTCCTGCAGTTGCCGGGCCAGCGCGGTTTCGCCCTGCGCCAGCAGGTAGGGCAGCAATGCCGCACGGAAGCCGTCATTGCCCTCGCCCTGCCCTGCGCCGCTGCGGGTATCGATCTTCTCCCACATCGCCGCACCGCTGCGGAGGCGCTGCAGCGGGCCGGACAATGCCTGCAACTGGCGCTTGAACAACGGGTCGCGCGGTGCGGTCATGCCCGCCCAGGTGTAGCAGCGGATGGCGTCGTAGCTGCCGACCGCACCGTTGACCGGATCGGCCACGAATGCCCCGTTTTTCCATGCAGCCCAGTCGGGCGCGAAGCCGTGCGGGCTGCTCTGCTGCAGCAGCGCCACGGTGTTGCCGGCCAAGGCTTTCCACGGGCCGTCGCGATCTACAGCGGCAAAGCGGCGCAGCAGTGGCAGCGGCAGGTAGCTGGGATTGACCCGGGTGACCCCGTCGGCCACGAACCCGTGCGGGCCGGGCAGCAGCATCGGGCCCAGCCCATCAAGGTCGGAGATCTCGCGCTCGCGGACCTGCGCCAGCATGGCCATGGCGATGCGCTGATAATCCGGCATGCGCCACAGGCGCGCCGCTTCCAGCAGGGCATAGGTCAGCCACAGGTCCGAGTCGGATGCGGGATTGGGATCCAGCACCGACCAGCCTCCCTTGCCATCGCGGCCCCACAGCCAGGCTGGTAACCGCGCGGCCATGTCGCCACCGGCGAGGTTGTCCTGGGTCCAGCGCAGCACGCGCGCGAAGCGCTCGGCATCGTTGGCCACCAGCGCGAAGAACAGCGCGTAGGACTGGCCTTCGGAGGTGCTGCGCTGGTCGGCCTGGGTGCGATCGATCATGCGGCCGTCCTCACTCAGGCTGCTGTCGCACAGCAGCTGCCAGGCCGGCCAGCCACGGCGGCCACCGTTGGCGGCGCAACCAGGTACGGCGATGGACAGCAGCGGCAGTGCGGCCAGTGCCGCCAGCAGGCGGCGGCGGGAGACCGTAGCGACGAGCGGGGTGACAACAGGCGGCATCAGCATCTCCAGGTGCAGCAGCCGGGGCAGGAACCGGCCGGGCTGCAGGTATAGCGCAGGCAGCGGGCACGCGGCGTGCAGGCCTGCGTGCCCGACCCGCCGACGCTCAAGGCCCGCCGCTGTACGGCGAGCGCAGCACCTGCGGGCGCATGCCCAGGCCCGAACCCAGGCGGTCGAGCAGGAAGCGCAGGTACAGGCTGGTGCCGAACTGGCGGTAGTCACGCGCGTTGTTCAGCTCCATCCGGCCGCCCAGGAACAACTGGCTGGACAGCTGCCACTCGGCGGCGGCGCTGAGGTTGTAGGACACGCCGGTCTTGGTCTGGCCACTGTAGACCGGCGCCACGTACTCACTGGTCAGCCCGAGCAGCGCAGCCATCGACGCGGCCTCATAGGCCGCCTGCTGCAGGGCAGCGTCGGTGGGGAAGTAGTCAGAGGCCTTTTCCTCGAAGTGCTGCACGCCGATGCTGCCATCGACCTGCCAGGCCAGCCGCGCGCGTTCATTGCGGCCGTTCCAGTGCACGGGGAAGCCGACATCGAGATAGCGCTGCGGGCTGAAGTAGCCACCCTGCCCGTAGGTGAAGCCACTCAGGTTGCGCTGGTACTGCAACGCGGTGACGTTCAGTCCAGCGGTGAGCGACTGGTTGCTGGTTTCCACAGCGTGCACGTACACGCCCAGGCCAACTTCGCTGCGTTCGTTGTTGGCCACGTTTTCGCCCTGCAGGCGATGCCAGGACAGGTTGGCGTAGCCACCGATGAGCTCGTTGTCGAGCGTGCCGCCGATCTTGGCACCGGTGGCGGTGACGCCACCCCAGCGCTGGCCGGTGCGGTCGTCCTGTACGCCGGAGAAAGCGAGGACGCTGTCAGTGACGGCGCGGCGCGAGGCTTCACCGGTCCAGGTGAAACCATCGCCGATGCGGCCTTCGTAGGCGACGCCGCCGACCACCTGGTTTTCCGAGAAGCCCAGCGGCGAGGTGCCGACATCCGCGCGCAGGCCGCCGCGCTGATAGCCCACCGAAATACCGGCGCCCGTCGCATCCTGCGCGGACATGCGACGCGCGCCGGCGGCGTTGGCCACCATCGCATACAGCGTGTCCTGGAAGGTGATCGGACTCTGGCCGCTGTTGGCACCGCTGGCCAGTGCCTTCAGCTGTGCCTGTTCGGCGCTGGTCAGTCCGCGCGACAGGCCGCCGTTGTTCAACAGCTGGGTCGCGATCTGGCTGATCGGCGTAGTACCGACATCGCGCGACAGCAGGTACGCCGGCAGTGGATCGGCAAACAGCAGTGCCAGTGCCGCCGTGCGTCGTTCGGCGGCGGTCAGCGCACCATCGGTCTGGTTGTACAGCTCCTGGTAGCGACCGGTATCCAGTGCACGCTGTTCGATCAGGTTGCGCGTGGCATTGCTTTCACCACGGGTCAGCAGGGTCTGGTAGAGCGAAGAGCCCACCAGGTCGTCCACCGGAGTACGGTCAGCGGCCAGTGCGCCGGCCAGCGCCGCCTGCGGGCCACCGCCAAAGCGGCTGGCGTCGACATACGCGGCATCCGGTTGCCCGGCATCGAGCACGACCGGGGTCACGGCCACGATCAGCTTGCCATCGCCCACCGCGAAGCGGGCCTCCATCGGCACCTGCAGATCATCCAGCTTGCCTTGCCCGGGTTCACCATCGCGGCTGCGGTAACTGGCACCGACGGCCAGGCTGCTGCTGTTCTCTGCCGTGAGGTCACGCAGTTCGGCCAGCACGCCCTGGTTGCCGGTGCTGCCGGTGGCGGCCTCGGTACGGCGGCTGCGGCTGGACTGGCCGGGTACCGGCAGCGCATCGAGCTGCGCCGTCGCCGTGCGCGCGGTGACCGGCTCGGGCAGCCCGGACGCATCGAACAACGGCCCCTGCACGCTGCTGCGGGGCAGGCCGCTGCTGGCAACGGGCGCGGCAGCGGCCAGCGCATCGACCGCCGCTGGCAGTGGCAGGTCGTCGCTGCGCAGGGCACGGCTGGCAACGCCGCGGTTCATGCCTGCGAACGGGTTGAACGCGCCGGCACCGCCGGCCAGCGCTGCATTGCGCGAACGCGGCATGCCGGCGTCGGCGTAACCGGACTGGCGCGCGGCAGCCGCCAGCGAGGCCTTGAAGTAACTTTCGGCGCGACGGTTCTTGCCGGCGGCGCGGTAGACGCGGCCGGCACCGGCCAGCACGTCGGGTGAATCGGGCGCCTTGGCCAGCGCCTGCTGCAGATAGGCCTCGGCGGTGTCCATGTCACGCAGCGAGGCGGCACTGCCGGCGGCGGCGACCAGCGCATCGATATCGCCGGGACTGCGCTGCAGCTGCTGCTGGTACAGCGCCAGCGCCTGGCCATGATCGCCGGCGGCACTGTACAGCCGCGCAAGTGCGGCAATGTTGCGTGGGTCGTCGGGGTGCTCCGCCAGCGCCGGGGCCAGCACGCTATAGGCCGCTTCCAGGTTGCCCTGCTCGCGCAGCGCATCGACCTGGCGCAGCACGTAACCGGAACGCAGATCCTGCAGGCGCGCCTGCTGGGCGGCATCCAGCTGGACCTGTCCCAGCTGGCGCAGCACAGCGGCGACCTCGCCATCACGACCCGCGCGCAGCAGCACCGAGGCGTACTGCAGGCGGGCCTCGGTACTGGGTTCGTCCCCCCGCAGCAGGCCGCGGGCGAGCGTCATTGCGCGTTCGCTGCTGCCGATGTCTGCATAGGCACCGGCCAGGGCCGCCACCAGTTCCGGGTTCTGTGCCTGGTTGCCGAGCGCAGCTTCGGTGCGCGCCAGCAGCAGCTGTGCTTCACCGGTACGCTGGCGCTGGGCTAGGCTGCGCGCCTGCGCACCTTGCGCCTGCACCAGGGCCACGGTGCGCAGCGCCTCGATCTCGGCCGTGCGCGCGTTGGCCGGAATCTGCTCGAGCAGGGTGAGCATGCGCGGCCACTGCTGGCGTTCCTGCGCGAACAGCGCCTGCGCCTGCAGCGCCTCCACCGACCCGCCAGTGCCCGCCGCAGCCAGCTCGGCCATGACCCGGTCGGCTTCGCCGGCCTGCCCCATGCGCTGGTACAGGCGCGCCAGTTCCAGACGCAGCCAGGGATCGTCAGGCTGGGCCAGCAGCGCGTCCTCCAGTTCCACCTGCGCCATCTGCAGGCTACCAGCGGCGATGGCTTCCTGCGCGCGGGCGCGGGCCAGGTTGGCGCGCAGCACGGCACGGCCGCCGGCCTTTTCCTGCTGCGCGGGGGTCATGCGCTCCATCATCACGGCCGCTTCTTCGGCCCGGCCCTGACGGCCAAGCAGGCCCACCAGGCCCTGCAGCGCACCTGCGTTGCCGGCCTCCAGTTCCAGGGCCTTGCGGTAACTGCGTTCGGCTGCAGCGGGATCGGTCCCCTCCTGCAGCTGCGCCAACGCCACATGACCGGCCGGCTGCTTCGGCTGCAGGCTGATGGCCTGCTGCACACGCGCCAGTGCATCGGCACCGCGCTGCCCGCGCACCTGCTGCAGGGTCAGCCAGTAACGCGCACTGTCGGCGGCACTGCGCCACTTTCCATCGCGGGCCACGGCCTGCTTGAGCAGTTCGTTGGCCTCTTCAAAACGTTCCTGGCGCAGGCGAACCGAGCCCAGGCCGCCGAGTGCACCGGCATCGCGCGGACGCGCGCGCAGCACCTGGGCGAAGCGGCTTTCCGCCTGCGCAAGCTGGTTGTTGTCCAGCGCGCGGAAAGCTTCACCGAGCAGGCGCTGGTTGGGGTCGACCGCCGCAGCGGCAGTGCTGGCCTGCTCGCGCAGCTGGCCCGCCTTGGCGGCCACTTCGCGATCGTTCGGCTGTGCGGCCAGGAAGGTCTGGTACAGCGGCGCGTCGGCAGGCCCTGCATTGAGCCACAGCAGCGCCTGGCGCCACGCCGCCCGGGCGGGGCCACCGGTGTCCTGGCGCTGGCTGAGCGCGCTGAGCTGGCTGATGCCATCGCGGCGGCTGGGCTCGCGGTAGGTCAGTACCTGCGCCAGCGCCAGCCGTGCCGACGGCGTGTCGTTGCGACCAACCAGTTTCTGCAGGCCATCGCGCGCGCGCGCCCAGCCTTCCGGGGTGCCGGCCAGCACCTGGTAGTACTCCAGCGCGAGGTCGTCCGGCGGCGCGCTGCCGGCGAACGCCTTGTCGTAGCTGCGCACCGCATCCACATAGCGGCCGGCCGCCGCTGAACGGCGCGCGGCCTGCAGCGGGTTGTCACCGCCGCCGGAACCTCCGCCCAAAGCCAGCCGCAGACGCGCGGTCTGCGGCGCCTGAGGGTGGCGTGTCTGCAGCTGCTGCAGGCGCTTCTGTGCCTCGGCACGACGCCCCTGGTTGAGGTCGATCAGACCCAGGCCGAGCAGCGCATCGGGCTGGTTGACGTCGGTAGCCAGCAGCTTCCGCCAGGTATCGGCTGCCAGGTCTTCACGGCCCTGGTCGTGCCAGTAGTTGCCCTGGTTGACCAGCTGCTGCACCGAGGCGCTCTGTGCCCAGGCTGGCGTTGTCAACACGCACAGGTCGAGCAGGCCGACCAGGCACAGCGGCTTCAGATGTTTGCGGAACATGGGTTACTCCAGGCAGGCAGCAAGCGCCCGTCGGCGGAAAATCGGAAGCGTCGGTCCAGCCAGCCTTTGCCGAACAGGACCAGTGAACGCTCGTAATAATTCAGATCGGTGGCCGCGTGTACGCGGGCCTGCTGCGCTTTCAGCAGCGCAGGCTGCGCGGATGCCGCCAGGTAAGGCAGCAGAGCGGCGGAAAAGCCGACCGGTGCGGTGCCGGTGCCGACGCCGGTCCGGACCTGGATCTTCTCGGCCAGGCGCCCCTGCGCAAGCAGCATGCCCACCGGGCCGGACAGGGCCTGCAGCAGGCGGTTGCGCAGCGGGTCGGCGCCGTCGACCATGCCCGCCCACAGGTAACAGCGGATGGCGTCGTAACTCCCAAGATCGCCCTTGTCTGCGTCGGTGACGAACGCACGTCCGTTCCATGCGACCCAGTCGGGCGCAAACCCGACGGGAGCGCTGGCTTCCAACAGCGCGACGCTGCGTTCGGCCATGCGTGCCCAAGGACCCTTCACATCGACTGCCGCGAAACGGCGCAGCACGAACAGAGGGAGGTAGCAAGGGTTGAGTGTCCAGCGATCGGCATGGATGAAGCCGGCATTGCCAGGCAGCAGCATCGGGCCGAAGCCAGGCAGCTCGGCCACTTCGGCCTTCCGCATCAGCGCCAGCATCTGCCGCCCGGCATCGTGCAGGCCGGGGCGCTTCCACAGCCGGCCCGCTTCCAGCAGGGCGTAGGCGATCCACAATTCGCCATCGGACGCGGTATTGGGATCCAGCACGCGGAACTGGCCGGCCGCATCACGGCCCCACAACCACGCGGGGAGGTTCAGGTCGGGGCGGCCGCCGCAGAGCTGGCGACGGGTCCAGCCGAGCACCCGGTCAAACAGCACCGGATCGTTGTCAACCAGCGCGAAGAACAGCGCATACGACTGAGACTCGGAAGTGCTGCGCAGATCCTTGTTGAGGAAATCCACAACCCGGCCATCGTCCTGCACATGCTTCTGCACGAAGCTGCGCCATTCCCGCCATGGGCCAGCGCAGCGCGGCAGGCTGACCGCCTGCACGGCCGCCGGCAGCAGTGCCATGCCCGCCGTCCCGGCCAACAGCTGCAGGAAACGGCGACGGGCTGCACCGTGAACAACAATGGCCATGCTCAGCCGCCTCCCTGCGCCAGGCGGCGCCGTGCCTGCCACTTCAGCAGCACGCGGGCCAGCAGCGCCAGCAGCAGGCAGCACAGACCCACCAGCAGGCCCAGCCACAGCGGATTCTGCGCAAAATACCAGCGCGCCCAGGTCAGCGGCGGCAGGTGGCCTACGTAATAGGTCTGGTTACCGGACATGCTGCGCACGGTGTTCTTGTGCAGCAGCACGGCGCTGCCCTGGAAATCGCGCAGCAGAGCCGGTTCGAACCACGCATCGAACAGACGTCCAAGCTGGCCGGGATCGTCGGCGATGATGGCCACCACGCTTCGCCCCTTCCGCAGCGGCGATTCAAAGCCGAGCATCACCACATCATCAGGATCCGGGCGCAGCCCCACCTCAGCCACCGAAGGCAGATCCGTGCGCTGCGCGTCGGGCGACAGGAAGCTGGGCAGGTGGGAGGTCAGCCAATCGGACAACGCGAAGCTTCGTTGCTGCGTGCCCTCGCCAATGGGCATGTCCGCAGCCCATTCCGTGAACAGCGGCTGGGTGCGGCGCGAGCCAAGCACCAGCAGGTCCAGATCCGGGTTGGCGGCCACGTCGGCGGCGCGCAGGAAGCGGTTGCCCAGTGCCGGGTAGCCGGTGGACGCACCCATCCGGCCCAGCACGGTAAGCGCGTTGCCAACGTCCTCGGCAGTGAATGCATCAGGCAGCACCACGGCCGATTCGGACAGGTCGGCCATGCGCGTAAACGGGAAGCCGGCATTGCCGAACGCCGCCAGGTTGGGCATGGCCATGAAGTGGTGGAATCCGCGCAGGTCGATGCTCGAATCGCCATCGATGGCCGCAGACACATCCGGGAAGGTGTTCTTGCATTCGCCGGCCTGGGGGCGGTCGAAGAAGAAATGGAAGCGCAGCTGGCTGCTGGACGAGAACGGGCCGGTGGGCAGCATCACCTTCTGTGCGATCGGCATCTGCCCGCGCACCTTCAGCTTGTTCCACAGTTTTTCCGGCATGGTCTGCGCGCGCGGCAGGCCATCCAGCGGCAGCGTGGTGACGAAGGCATCGTTGATGTTGATGTTCAACGCGGACTTGTCAGCGCCTTCGGGCAGCGTGTAGCGGTAGCGCAGGTCCAGCGGAATGCCCTGCTTGCCCCATACGAACAGATCCGGCGGCAGCTGCAGGCCGATGCGGATGAGGTCCGGGTGGTAGCCAACCACGTTCAGTTCACTGGTGCGTGCCACCAGCTCGTCGAAACGCACGGGACGATCACTGCGGATCCAGTTGGGCGCGTCGTAGGGTTTGCGCGCGGCGGCAGGCTTGAAGCTGTCGATGCTGGCACTCGGGCCGGACAGCGGTGCGCCCAGCGCCAACGCCGAGGCGGCCGTACGCAGTTCGGCCTCATCCCGGCCCAGCACCAGCAGCAGCTTGCCGTTGGGATCGTTGGGGTGGGTGACCACGGCCACGGTGGGACCCGCCACCTGCGGCATTTCCAGGCCCGGGATGCTCTTGCCTGCCGTCGCCAGCACAACGGCATTGCCCTGCGACGGCAGCGCATCGGGGCTGGCGGTGAAGCGCGCGCCGCGATAGCCGGCCAGTGCGCCAAACCACGAGGAGACGATGCCGGCGGCCTGCAGCGTGCCGGCGCTGGGCTGGCCCGCGTACACGAATGGCAGATCAAGGCGGCGGGTGTCGCGGGCATCAAAGAACGGCACGGGCAGCAGCGACAGATCATTGTTCAGCTGCAGCGGCAACCACCCCAGCTGCAGGTAGCTGCTGCTGTCGATGTTGGCCCACAGGCTGGAATGGTCCGGATCCTCGCACTCCCGGGTGTAGTGGCCGATCAGCTGCAGGTTGATGCGGTTGTAATCGATGATCAGCCGCGGATCGACGTCGATGTCACGTTCGATCACCTTGCCCGCCTCTTCGGTAGCGACCGGGAGCGTCGCCACGGTGACGTCGTTGACCGTGACCTTCAGGTGCGACAGATCGGGGAGCAGCGAGGGCGAATAGCTGTACTTCAGGTGCAGTGATGCACGGTCCACGACCTGGTCGCTGCGCACCGAGAACGGCACGCCGGCCGTACCCTGCACGCCACGCAGGGTGATCTCGTAGTCGATGCCGAGCTGCTTGAGTGTTGCCCGGCTCTGCTGCATGGAAGCAGGCACCGGTGCGTTGGCGGGCACCGCGGCCACACCCACGCCGGCGGCAGGCGCGTTCGCGTCCTGTGCCTGCACCGCAGCCCACGGCAGGGCCAGCGCGAAGGCCACCAGGGTGGCACGCGGGCGCAGCCGCAGGCGGCCAATGCGGAAAACACGACGGATCATGCGGAATCTCCGGTACGCGGTGGGGCGGCATCGCTGCGACGTCCGCCGGTAGTGATGAACCGCCCCAGGCGGTGGAAGCCACGCAGGCTGGCCTTGAACACATCGCCGAACGAGCGCAGCAGCGTGTCACGGTCGTGCCGACCCCACAGCTGCACCCAGATATCGGCACGGGCAAAGGTGCAGGTCACCAGCCAGCGCTCCTGCTCCAGGTCCAGCTCGCCGAACTGCAGGCTGATGCCGGATGCATCGCGGTCGTGGCGGATGATCACCGGCAGCTGCTTGCTGCGGTTGCGGTTGCTCAGTTCGATGTGGGCCACGCTGCCGGGCTGCAGCGGCTCGGGTACGTCCAGCTGCACGGCCATGCCGCCGGTGGAGAAGTTCAGGGTGCGGCACCGCAGTGCGCGCCCTCCCTCCAGATGCAGAACCGCCGGCATCGACAGCGGTACGCGATGCGAGCGGCGGATCTGCCGCTGCTCGCCGGAGGTAGCGATGACCGCACCGAGCATGATGGTGTTGTACAGCGTCCAGCCCAGGTTCAACCAGATGGTGTTGCTCTGCCCATCGGTATCGGCCATGACCAGGCGCACGATGCCGACCACGATCCCGATCACGTTCAGCAGCAGAAGCACCAGGTAGGGCCGGGCGATCTGTGCGTCGAAGTAGCTTTCCTTGACCAGACCGCCCTTGGCGGTGACGTTGAACTTTCCCAGCTTGGGGTTGATGACCGCCATCAGCGTCGGCCGCAGGATGTACCAGGCCAGCGTGGTCTCGTAGACCTCGTTCCACAGCAGGTGGCGGTGGCGGCCCTGCACGCGCACATTGGTCAGGTTGGCCTGCAGGATGTGCGGCAACGCGTAGGACAGGATCATCAGCGCCGAGGCATGGATGACGTGCGCACCGAAGAACAGGTAGGCCAGCGGCGCGGTCAGGAAGATGATGCGCGGCAACCCATAGAAGAAGTGCAGCATGGCGTTGGTGTAGCAGACGCGCTGCACGAACTTCAGGCCACGGGTGAACAGCGGGTTGTCCACGCGCAGGATCTGCGCCATGCCACGGGCCCAGCGGATACGCTGGCCGACATGTGCCGAGAGGCTTTCTGTGGCCAGGCCGGCAGCTTGGGGAATGGGAATGTAGGCGCTGCGCCAGCCGGCCTTGTGCAGGCGGATGGCCGTGTGCGCGTCTTCGGTCACCGTTTCCACCGCCACGCCGCCAATGGCTTCCAGCGGCGCACGGCGCAGCACGGTGCACGAACCACAGAAGAACGTGGCATCCCACAGGTCGTTGCCGTCCTGCAGAAGGCCATAGAACAGCTCGCCTTCATTGGGCACCTTGCCGAACGTGCCCAGATTGCGCTCGAAGGGGTCGGCCGAGAAGAAGTAATGCGGGGTCTGCACCACGGCCAGCTTGGCGTCAGTAAGGAAACCGCCCATCGACATCTGCAGGAAAGAGCGGGTCGGGACGTGGTCGCAGTCGAACACGGCCACGAACTCGCCATGGCTCTTCTTCAGCGCGGCATTGATGTTGCCGGCCTTGGCATGGTTGTTGTTGGTACGGGTGATGTAGTGCACGCCGACCTGTTCGCAGAACTCGCGGAACTCATCGCGGCGTCCGTCATCAAGCAGATAGATGTTGAGCTTGTCGGCCGGCCAGTCCAGCACGGTGGCAGCCAGGATGGTGGTTCGCACCACCGACAGCGGTTCGTTGTAGGTGGGGATCAGCACGTCCACCGTCGGCCACTGTGCCCGGTCCTCCGGCAGTGGCACCGGTGGCCGGTTGAGCGGCCACGCCACCTGGAAGTAACCCAGCACCAGCACCACGTAGGCGTAGATTTCCGCCGCCACCAGGCCAGCACCCAGCGTCAGGTCGACCAGCGTGCCGAAACCGAGTGTCTCGGTCAGCCGCCACCACATGTACCGGGTGGACATGACCAGCGACAGGCCCATCAGGATCAGCGGAATGAGCCGCCCTTCACGGTTGCGCAGCAGCAGCGCGATGCCGAATACCACCGCCGAGAATACCAGCTGGTAGGTCACGTCCATCGGCACGGTGGCGACGAAAGCCAGCAGGGCGACGGCACCGGCGACCAGAACGGCAAGGCCCAGGCGGACCATGAAAGCGCTGCGCGCGGGAGGCGATGTTTGCGTCATGCGGCTTCATCCCGGCCGCGACAATGCGGCCTCTATCGTGGCGGAATCGCGGCCGCCTCCTTCCCCGATGCCGGAAGGTGCACCGCAGGTGGCGTTGACTCAGCGCCGGCGCAAGCGCGCCAACGGACTCTGCCCGGCATCCTGCAACGGTGCCTGGGCCAAGCGCTGGAACAGGTGCTGCAGCGGGGTTCCAGCGGCCGCAACGGAAACGACCGACGGCGGCAGGGGCCCCGATTCGGCTGCAGTCGACGGCCCAACGGCCTCGACGGCGGCCAGCATCGGCACCGCTGGCGAGGTCTCCTGCGGCGCGTCGGCAACAGTGGCCGGCTCATCGGAGAAATCGTGGTATTGGGGTGCTCCGGCACGGGTGCCCAAGCGTTTGAACAGGCCGGCCACATCATCGTGACTGGCAGAATCAACAGACATTCAAAAGCCCTCGATAGACGGTGAACAGAACGCTCAGCTGACCCGGCGCAGGACGTAGCGTGACACATCTGCCGAACTCCCCGGCCCCGGCTCCAGGTCCAGCGCGGGCAACATCCCTGCCTTGCGGAACCAGACCCGGTAGACCCCTTCCAGGAAGGAGGTATTCCACCCTGCATGGTGGGCCAACAGCGCGGTCAGCGGTGCCGCCAGATGCTCGATGACCACCTCGGTACCGCCATCCCTCAGCGTCACCGTGCCCCAGCTGATGCTGGCCCAGACCGCATTGGCGGCCGCTTCCAGCGCCTCCAGCGTATCTGCGGCAGGCAGCGTATGCGCGCGCGCGAAGCGCTCACCCATGCGTGCCATCAGCCGGGCGACATCCGCGTCCGGCAAGGCCCCGGCGAACTCGTCCGCCATGGCCAGAATGAAACCCCGCCACTGCGGCGAGCACGCCTGCACGCGGTATTGGTCCAGCAACTCAGATGCGCTCATGTAGGTCCCCAACGGCCCGGCGCAGAACGGGCAAAATCGTTCACTCGTCCCGCAACCGACAAAAAGTGTGAACTACGCCCCGGTTTATTGTGGCACATGCCGAGCCCGGATGGTGGCCCCGCTGGGCTCAACCCTATGGATTTGTTGATTTTTTTTATGAACGCCGTTTTCTGACAGGTCATTGCCGCGCTCAGCGGGTCTTCAACGGGGGGACAGGCGATCAGCCTTCCGGCGGCAGTTCGAAGACCTGGCGCAGGTAGCTGAGGTAGCCCGGGTCGTCGCACATGCTCTTGCCCGGCGAATCGCTCAGCTTGGCCACCGGCTGGCCGTTGCAGCGGACCATCTTGATGACAATGTTGAGCGGGGTCGGGCCTAGATCGTTGGTCAGGTGCGTACCGACGCCGAAGGCCACCTGGCAGCGCCCACGGAAGTAGTCGTACAGGCGCATGACCTTGGTGATGTCCAGGCCGTCGCTGAAGACCAGCACCTTGCTGCGCGGATCGACGCGGCGCTGCTGGAAGTGGGCGAGCATGCGGTCGCCCCAGTCGAACGGGTCGCCCGAATCGTGGCGCACGCCGTCGAACAGCTTGCAGAAGTACATGTCGAAATCGCGCAGGAACGCATCCAGGCCGACCACGTCGGACAGGGCGATGCCGAGGTCGCCGCGGTACTCGCGTGCCCACGACTCCAGCGCCGCCACCTGCGAATCACGCAGGCGCGGGCCGAGGGCCTGGAATGCCTGCAGGTACTCGTGGGCCATGGTGCCGTGCGGGGTCATGCCGTACAGACGGGCGAAGTGCACGTTGCTGGTGCCGACCAGCTGCGGACCGAGTGCATCGCGCAGCAGCGGCAGCAGGCGCGCATGCCAATCGCGTGAGTAGCGGCGGCGGCTGCCGTAATCGGCGATGCGGCACTGTTCGAACCCGGGGGTATCGCGCAGCAGCGCGGCCTTGGCCTGCAGGCGGCGCTCGCCCTCGGCAAAATCAGCGGTGGTGGTGTTGCGGAACCAGACTTCGTTGATGATCGCCAGCAGCGGCACTTCGAACAGGATGGTGTGCAGCCAGGGGCCGGTGATGTCCAGGTCGATCTCGCCCGGCACCGTCGTCGACGGCTTCAGCTGGATGTATTTGCGATCGAGGTGGAACAGGCCGAGGAAATCGGCGAAGTCGGGCTTCACGAAGCGCAGGCCACGCATGTAGTCCAGCTCTTCATTGCTGAAGCGCAGGCTGCACAGGTGGTCGATCTCTTCGTTGATCTGGTCGATGTAGCTCGCCAGGTCGATACCGGGGGTGCGGCACTTGAACCGGTACTGGACCAGGGCGCCGGGGTGCTGGTGCAGCACCGCCTGCATCATGGTGAATTTGTACAGGTCGGTGTCGAGAAGGGACTGGATGATGGCCATGGGGCAATTATGCGCCCGTTCGGGTGAAACGCGTTTCCCGGCCGGGCTGCGGGTAGATCCACGCCATGCGTGGATGCCCCCGCCCCACCCCGCCGTCAGAGCGCCTTGCGCAGCAGCCGCGGCACCAGCATCAGCGCATGGGCCCAGATTGCGCCCCACACCAGCACGCGCACCGGCGCCGAACGCTGCTTCGCCTCGAACTTGCTGAAGTAGCGCCACAGGCCGCGGTGCTTGTGCCATTCGACGAAGAACGGCCGCGAGCGGCTGGACACCCCGCGCACGTGCGTTACCTGCAGATCATTGGCGATGGCCACCACGCCGCCGGCCTCGCGCACGCGGCGGCACAGGTCCAGATCTTCGGCGTGCAGGCGATAGCCGGCATCCCAGCCACCGATGCGGTCGAACAGCGGCCGCGGCATCAGCAGCAACGCACCGGACAGCGCCGGCACCTGCTGCATCGCCTGCGCCGGGTCGCGCGGAATGGCCAGCCGCCCACCACGTCCCGGCGAACGCAGCATGGCCAGGAAATCGGGATCGCGGCGGCGTACGGCGTCGTCGGCAAAGCCGTGCTCGTCCACCTGCTCCACGCCCAGCAGGCAGTCCCCCAGATCCAGCGCGCGCAGGCGCAGCGCCGCCAGGGTGTCCTCCTCCACCAGCAGGTCGGGATTGATGAAGGCCAGCCAGGGGCTGCCTGAATCGGCCACGCCCTGGTTGTTGGCGGCGGCAAAGCCGGGATTGTCCGGGTTGCCGATGAAGCGCACCCGCGGGTCATGACTGGCGTGGCGCTGCACGATTTCCAGCGTGTCATCCTGCGAACCGTTGTCCACCACGCGGATCTCGGCCACGTCCTGCGCCTGGCGCAGGCGCGACAGGCAGGCATCGATGGTGCTGCCGCTCTGGTAGGTGACAACGATGGCGGCGATGGCAGGGTTCAAGCAGGCGACTCCGGCGGCGGTGGCGTGGCGAACAGGTCGCCCTGCTCTCGCGGCATTATCGCCTGCTGCAACCGTTGCTGCAGGTCATCGCGCAACGCATGCAACGGGTCGTGCATGAGGAAATCGGCCAGCCGCGGCATCCAGCCCGGCCAGCGCGCGGCCAGGGCCTCCAGATCGCCCTCGCGGCTGACGGCCTCGCCGGCGCGGCTGACGAAGGCGTTTTCGCACAGCACGTTGCGCCAGCCCAGCCCCGCCATGCGCAGGCTGAGGTCGACCAGTGCCGCATTCCAGCCAAGGTAGCTGTCGGTGTCGAGGCCACCGGCACGGCGCCGCGCGTTGCCGCGCACCAGCACGGCATGGGTGACCGCCGAGGGCAGTTCCGGGTGCAGGTTCGGCAGGCCTGCACAGGTGTGGGCCAGCAGCGCGGTATCGGCCGGCTCGGGATAGATCTCGCCCAGCCGCGGCCATGCGGCGGTTTCGCCGGCATTGCACCAGGGCGTGGCGGTGGCGATGGCGGCGTCGCGGGCGAAGGCCGCCTGCAGCTGCTGCAGCCAGCCGGGCGCGGGCACGCTGTCCGGGGCGAGGACGGCAACGTCCCGTCCCTCGCAGGCGCGCAGCATTTCATCGAGGTGGGCGACTTCGCCAAGCGGTCGCGCGCGGCGAGTGTATTCGGCCTGCAGTGGCGTATGTGCGAGCCAGTGCTCGACCACGGCCTGCGCCCGCGGCCCGGCCTGTGCATCATCGGCCAACCACACCGCGGTGCCCGCGGCGGTACCGGCGTCGAGCGCGGCCAGGCAGCGGTCGAGCGCGGCATCGTCCACGCCCAGCGGCAACAACACGATCGCCCCCATCCCGCCTCCGTGGTAGTCGCTGGCGGTAGCCTACCACCGGCAGGGCTGCGCCCTGCACCTGCGGTAGTGCCGGCCGCTGGCCGGCAACCTCAACGGCAACAGCAGAAGCTGGCTTTCCGTGGGTTGGCGGGGTGGGTCCGGTTGAGGGGAACGCCGTAAATACGTCCATGTAGGCTTGGTCGCGGCATCCATGCCGCTCACACCCCCTCAACCGGACCCACCCCGCCTTCGACAGTTTCCCAGTGCTGTTGGAACGGCACGGGGTCGGATCCCGTTGCTGCGCAACGGGCTCTGACCCCATTTTGAATATTGATCTCTGACAGAAAAATCGTGTCGACCAAGGTCGACACCTACCAAAAGCCGCGCGTCCCAGTAGATCCACGCCATGCGTGGATGATTAATCCGATATCTGACAGATGTGCCGACCAACGGTCGGCACCCACCATCAGCAGCAGGTTCCAACAGCTCGCAGGAAACTGTCCAAGGTGGGGCGGTGTCGGATTGCGGGGTGTCCGCCGCATGGATGCGGCGGCCAAGCCTACAGGGACGTACTTGCGGCGTCCCCGCAATCCGACACCGCCCCGCCCCCCCACGGATAGCCCGCTTCGGCTTTTGAAGTTGCCGTTGATTGCAGCAGGTGCAGGGCTGCAAGCCCTGCATCAAAAAACCCTTACTTCTTGCGCTCGCGGGTGGGGAACGGTTCCATCGCGCGGAAGCGGTTGCTGTACTCATCGGTCAGCGTCCGCGCTTCCTGTCCATTACGCACGATCGTTGGGGTCAGCAGCACGATCACTTCCGAACGCTTGTTCACCCGGGTCTTGTTGCCGAACAGACCGCCGACGATCGGCAGACGGCTCAGGCCCGGCACACCGCTGGAACCGTCCTCGTCGGAATTGGTGATCAGGCCCGCCAGCATGATCGTGTCGCCGCTCTGCAGCGCCGCCTCGGTGGAAATCTTGCGGGTGTTGATCGGCGGGTTGCAGGTGGTCTTGGTCGGGTCGCAGCCGGTCGGAATGGCACCGGCCGAGCTGACTTCCTGCACGATGTCCAGGAACACCACGCCATCACGGGTGATGCGCGGGCGCACCTTGAGGATCACGCCAGTGTCCAGGTACTGCACCTGGCTGTAGGTGCTGTCGCTGATGCCGGTGTTGACCGACACCGAGTTGATCGGAATCTTGGTGCCGACGTTGAGCTGCGCTTCGGCGTTGTTGCGCACGAAGATGGACGGGGTCTGCAGCAGGCGCAGGTTGGTCACCTGGTCCAGCGCGCTGACCACCGCGGCGGCGTTCTTGCCGAGGAAGGTCCAGCCGGTCTCGCTGCCGGTGATGGCGCCGGCGAAGCTGCCCCAGATGTTGCGACCCAGCGCGCTGGGCAGGGTGGCGCCGCCAGTGGATCCGGTGAAGTCCTGACCCTGCACGGCATTTTCAAAAAACCAGTTGACGCCGTACTTCAGGTCGCCGTTCAGATCGACTTCGGCCACCTGCGCTTCGATGTGCACCTGCAGCGGCATGACGTCCAGCTTCTCGATCACCTCGCGGATCGAGCGCCAGGCCTGCGGGGTGGCGCGCACCAGCAGTGCATTGGTTTCTTCCACCGCCGAGACGCCGACGGTGTCACCTTCCACATCGAGGCTGACGCTGATGTTGCCTTCCTGCCGCTGCGGCAGGTTCATCGTGCTGGTCATGCCGCCGTTGGCGCTGGACGAGGTGCCGGTACCGTTGGTGTTGTTGCTGCTGCCATCGCTGGTGTTGCTGAAGGTGTCGCCACCCCGGCTGTCCAGCTGCATCGGCGTCGCGCCCGGCGCCAGCCCGGCGCTGGAGCCCCGGTTGTTGCGGTTGTTGCTGCTCGCGAACGCTTCGGACAGGCGCTGGGCCAGGTCGCGCGCCTTGATGTAGCGCAGCTCGTAGGAGAACAGGCGGGCGCTGCCACCGGCGGTGTCGATGCGGTCCAGCCACTGCTGGATCTGGTCCAGGTAGCGCACCTGCGGGGTGATCACCAGCACGGCATTGGCGTTTTCCAGCGGCAGGAAGCGGAACATGCCGGCGCTGGGCGTCTTGCTGTCTTCGCCGAAGACTTTCTCCAGGTCGCTGGCGACCTGCTCGGCCTTGCCCGACTGGATCGGGAACACGCCCACCGACATGCCCGACAGCCAGTCGACGTCGAAGATCTCGACGGTGTGCAGGTAGTTCTCCAGCTCGGCGCGGGTACCCCCAAGGGTGATCACGTTGCGGCCGGTATCGACGTTGACGATGGCGTTCGGCCGCGCATAAGGCTCCAGCACCTTCTTCATCTCGCTGGCGGAAATGAACTGCAGCGGCACCACGCGCACTTCGAAGCCACGTGCACTGGAGGCCGGTGCGGTGCTGGGTGCGACGGTACCGGCCAGCGCCTGGTCGGCGGCGACGATGTTGTAGCGGCCACCGCTGTAGACCATGCGGGCGTTGTTCCAGCCCAGCACCATCTCCAGCAGGTTCAGCGCCTGCGCCGGCGACACCGGCTTGGGCGTGGCCAGGGTGACCGTGCCCTGCACGCCCGGCGCGATGACGTAGTTCTGCCCCAACATGTCGCCAAGAATCGCCTTGACCACCGCGTGCACCGACTCGCCTTCGAAGTTGAAGGTGGCGCTGCCGCCGCTGGCCGAATGCAGGGCCGGTGACGGCGCACGCGCGGCCTCGCGGTTGATCATGGTGCCGCTGCCACGGCGGATCACCGCCTGCGGCGTGCCGGCGGCGGCGTCACCTTCGACCACCTGCGGATCGGCGGCGGCGGCACCGGCCTCCGGTGGCGGCGTGGTGGCACTGCGATGGACATGCGGGCCGGACACGGTGGCGCAGCCGACCAGCAGCGTCAGGGCAAGGGACCAGGGCAGAAAACGCAGGTTCATGCATTCACTCTATCGGTTGGAGCCATCGTCCGGGGGCGGCGACGGTTGTTGCTGCTGTTGCTGCAGCTGACGGCGACGGGCCTGGATGCGTTCGCGGATGGCCTGCATCTGCGCGTCGCTGGGGCCGTTGTTGTTGGCGGCGGGAGCCGCCGCAGGTGGCACGGCGGCAGCACCAGCCGGCTGCGCCACGTTGCCATCGGCGGCGCGCGAATTGGCCACCGTCTGTACGGGCGGTGGTGGCGGCGGTGGCGGCTGCACGACACCGGCAGGCGGCACCGTGCCATTGGCGCCGCGCAGCACGGTGGGCGGTTCACCGCCCTGCCCGTTGAAGGTGGCCAGTTCCAGCACCTGGCTGCCGCTGGGGCCGATCACCGTGGCCTGGCGAGGCTCCAACGCGACGAGCTGCCAGCCATCGACCGACTCACCATTCAGGCGCAGGCGCACCGATCGGTTCTGTTCGGTGGTGAAGGTGGCCATGCTGAAACTGTCGGTGAGCAGCACGCCGGTCAGGCGCAGCGCGGCACTCGCGGCCGGTTCGCTGCCGCCCAGCAGATACGGGCGCGGCCGCCGGTCTTCGGCAAACAGCGGGCGTTCGCCGATGGCGCTGAAGCTGTCGGCCGCGGCCATGCGCTCGGCGGCCATCGGCGGCAGGACCGGCAGCGTGGCCTGTGCGGCAGCATCAGTGTCGGCGGCCGGCAGGCGGCCACCCAGGCCGAAGCCGGTGGCCAGCCAGGTGGCAGCCGCCCAGCCGGCCAGGGCCAGCAGGAAGCCGGTGCGCAGGGTGATCGGGTCACGTTTCATCGGTGCCCTCCGCTTCCACCGGCGGCTCGGCCGGTGCAGGGCTGGCATCGGCGGCAGGCGCCGCTGCAGGGGCATCCATCGCAGGCGCGGCGGCGGCATCGCCACCGGCCCCGGGCAGCAGGTAGCCGGCCAGTTCGAACGACACGTCCAGGCCCAGGCCCGATTCGTTGGCCGATTGCTGGAAGCGCTGCGCGATCAGGTTGAGGTTGTCGACGAACAGGCGCGGGCTGCCGGTTTCCAGGCTGTGCAGCACGGTGGCCAGTTCGGCCACGCCACAGCGCAGGCGCACCTGCATGGCCACGCGCACGAATTCGGCATCGCGGCGGTTGTCGGTGAGCGGCGTGCGGTTGCTGATGGTGCAGCTGCGGTTGCCCGGGCTGGCCGTGGCCACTGCGTCCTGCACGCGCGCGCCGAGGGCGGCGGCGGCGGCTTCGGCGGTGGCTTCGCGCAGGAAACCGGGGCGCTGCTGCAGGGCCTCGCGGGTCTGCTGCAGGCGCTGTTCGATCTGCGGCTGCTGCTGCAGCTGTGCCTGCACGCGCTGCTGGCGCTCGCGCAGTGCGGCGACGTCTTCGTTGATGGCCAGCAGCGGCTGGGTGAACCACGGGTGCACCAGCAGCAGGTAGGCCAGGCCCAGCACTGCCACCAGCAGTGCCAGCGCCAGCCAGCGGTCACGGCGTGCGCTTGGCATCGGCATCGGCCGCCTCCTTGGCTGGGGCGGCAGGGGCGGCGGCCGGGGCCACCGGCACCGGCTGCAGCTCGGCGGTCAGGGTGAAGCGGTCACGGCCGCTGCCGGCGCCGTCGGCCTGCAGCACGCCCGTCAGGTTGACCTTGCGCCACTGCGGTGCGTCCTGCAGCAGCTGCACCAGCTGCGAAGCTTCGCTGCTGAGGCCGATCAGCTGCAGGTTGTTATTCTCGATGGCCAGTTTTTCCAGGTAGGTGCCGTTGGGCAGGCGCTGGGTCAGTTCGTTCCACAGTTCCACCGTGCTGGCGCGCTGGGCGCGCTGCTTTTCCAGGAATGCGGCGCCGTCCAGCAGTGCCTGCAGCTGGCTGCGCTCGCTGGCCACGCCACGCGCACTGCGGGCACTGCGCTCCACCTCTTCGCGCAGCGCGTCGGCGGCCTGGCGACGGTTGTCCAGCAGCTGTGCAGCCGCCAGCACCAGCATCACCAGCGCGGCCACGCCGAGCAGCAGGTTCCAGCGCCGCATCGGGTCATGCCGCGGCTGGCGCTGGGCCTGCGGCAGCAGATTCACCTGCAGCGGCTGGCCGTTCGCGTCAAGGGCATCGACACCGGACAGCGCATCGGCCCAGGCACCGACCTGGCTGCGCCAGGCCTCGAGCTGGCGCAGCGGCCAGGCCACCAGTTCGACCTGCAGCAGGCCCTCACCGGCGCTGCCGCGTTCGCGCACGTCATAGCTGACCTGGCTGGATTCAAACGGTGTCTGCCGGTCGATCTCGTAGCCGACCACGGCGCGCAGGCGGTCGCCGGCGGCCATCGGCAGGCGCAGATTGCGGCGCAGGACCTGCGGCTCGGCCAGCAGCCAGACCCGCGGCAGGCCGCGCAGGCGCGCGTCGAGCACTCGGTCCAGTTCAGCCGGCTGGGTCGGCCACGGCAGGCTCGCCACCGCTTCCAGGCCCTGCCCGGCTTCGCGCCAGACCTGCAGCAGGTCGCCCTGCCGCTGCAGCAGCAGGCGGGTCTGCGACCAGCCCAGCGCCCACTGCCAGCGCGCCGGTACCCAGGCCAGCAGGGACTGCCGCCACCAGCGCAGGAAACGGCCCGCACCCGGGCCGATCCGCCCCTGCACCTGCCGCAGGCTGTCCTGCCAAGCCGTCATCTTGCTGCCATTCCCTGCTCCCAGCGAAGCACCGTGTAGGTTCGTCCGGGCACACCGCCCGATCCATTGCGTACCACCGCCTGCAGGACCGACAAGCGACCGCTGCCGTCGATGGCACGGGTCTCGATACTATAGGTGCCGCTGCCGCTGGCAAGCATTGACGGCGCCGCACCGGAACCTTCGTCACGCTCCAGCTGGGCGCGCTGCGCCAGCACCTGCTCCGCATCCAGGCCCAATGCGGTCAGCACCGGCGCCCCCGCCACGCGTGGATCCGGCCGCGCCTGGCGGCTGTACAGCGTCAGATACGGCAGCATCGCCGTGTACAGCGAGGCACGCATGCCGAGCACGCGCTGCAGTTCGCCCAGGGTTTCGAAGCGCTTGTTGCGCGGCCCATACGGCAGGCCCGCCGCTGCATAGTCCGGCGCCTCGGCGCCGCCACCGGGCTGCAGCAGGCTGTCGGCGTCGCGCCAGTCGATGATGGCACCGGCCAGCTGCCGGGCCTGCTCGGGGTGCTCGCCCAGCGCCTGCAGGAATGCAGTCAGCAGCGTGGCGTCGGCCAGGTTCAGGTTGATCTTGCCGTTCTCGTCCAGCACCCGGATCTCGACCGGAACATCGTCGTACTGCCAGCGGTAGGTGCGTCCATCGGCCTGCCAGGCCGGCCGCTGCGGGTCCGGGCGCAGGCGCAGCAGTGCATATTCCAGCCCGGCACGGGCACGTTCCTGGCCACGCGCGTCATCGTCGAGCACGCGCTGCTGCAGGTGCTCCACGCGTGCGGTCAGCGCAAAGGCACCGACCAGCGCGGTCATCAGCGCGATCAGCCACAACACCAGCACCAGGGCGGCCCCGCGCTGTGCCTTCATCGTGCACCGCCCATGCCGCCGCTGCGCGGTGCGACCACCAGCGGCGGCCACGGCGCGCCACGCTGCGGCACGATCTGCACTTCCACCAGCAACGGCAGCCGCCGGGTGTCGTCCCAGCGCGGCAGCCAGTCGCTCATCTGTCCGTTGGCCGGGTCGATGCCGCGGTAGCGCAGCGTCACTTCTTTCAGTGCGTCGGCCAGCACTTCGGGCGGACGCGGCGGTGTTTCCGGCAGGCGCTCGCCTTCCTGTAGCAGCACCAGGTCCAGCAGCAGGCGGCGCTGGCCGGGCGCGCCATCCACCTGCAGGGTATGCAGGTAGGGCCCGCCGCGACCGAGATAGCCGGGCAGATCGGCGACGAACTGCATGCCTTCGTCATCGCCCTGGAAGAACACCGGCTCGCGGGTGGGATCGGGCACCTCGATCGGGCTGCGCAGCGCACCGCCCAGCTGTCGCCGCAGCAGCGCCTGCACCGCGCGCATGCGTTCGCTGTCGGCCGCGATCTGTTCGCCACGTTGGCTGACCGCCATCGCTGCACGCACGCTGGCAAATGCCAGGGCCAGGCCACCGGCCAGCAGCACGGTGGCCAGCATCACTTCGACCAGGGTGAAGCCGGCAGCGCGACGCTTCATCGTGCGCCCTCCAGGTCCGGCGGCAACAGGCGCAGGCTGCGCCACTGCAGTTTCTCGCGTTCGCCGTCGCCCCAGCGCACCTGCAGCTGCAGTTCGGCCAGCCACGGCGCACCCGGTGACTGCGTCGGCGCGACATCACCGGCACGCGGCTCGCTCCATGGCTGCACCTGCAGCTGCCAGTGGTAGCGGCCCTGTTCCCATTCGCCACTCTTGCTCCCGACCTGCAGCGGTGCGTCGACGCCGGCGCTGGCCAGCAGCGATTGCGCGTGCAGCACCGCACGGGTACGCAGCTCGCCATCGCGGACCTGACGCGCGCCGCCGGACAGGCTGCCCAGCAGCAGGGTCAGGGCCAGGCCCAGCAGGGCGAACGCCACGATCACTTCGAGCAGGGTGAAACCACGCGCCGACGGTTTCATTGCGCGCGCCACGGACCGGAACGGACCTCGCCGGTCAGCCAGCCGACATCGATGCGCCATTCGGCGGCGTCGCGCTGCAGGCGGATGCGGCCGCCACTGGAGCCGCCATCGGGATGGAACTCGATCACGCCCTGCCCCGGCACATCGCTGAGCTGCGCGGCGCCTTCAAACACCACCTGCACCGGCTCGGGCACGCTGCCACGGCGCTCGTTGGCGCCCTGCCAGCGGTGCTCGGCCGGTTCGATGACGAAGCGCTGCGGTTCGCTGCGGGCAATCGCCTGCGCGCGCACCATGCGCAGCTGGTTGGCGATGTCCTTGCCGGCACTGCGCAGCTGCATGCCGGCGAAGCCACGCGACAGGCCAGCCGCGGTGATCAGGCCGACGGCCGCGATCAGCGCGATCACCAGCAGCATCTCCAGCAGCGACAGGCCGGTCGCGCGCCTGCCGTGCAGGCGCGGGCTGGGCAGCCGGCGCGGCAGGTACGGCGTCATGCGGGATTACGGCTCGTAGCGGATATCGGCGTCGACGCTGCTGCCGCCGGTCTTGCCGTCCTTGCCCAGGCTGATCAGCTCGTAGGCCTGGCCTTCGCCCGGCGCGCGGTATTCCAGCGCGTGGCCCCACGGGTCGTTCAGATCGGCAGGCTTGGCATACGGACCCAGCCAGCCACCGACACCGGCCGGCGAGGTCACCAGGTCATTGAGCGAACCGGGCAGCTTGCCGGTGTCGATCTGGTAGTTGTCGATCTTCGAGGCGACGGTCTGCACCTGTGCCTTGGCGATGTTCGCCTTGCCGCGGTCGGCGCCGCCGAGCACGCGGCTGGCGACCAGGGTCAGCACCGCGCCGATCAGCACGATGACGATGATGATTTCCAGCAGGCTCATGCCGGTCTGGTGGCGTGCGCTGGCGAAGGACAGGCGGATCGGGCGACGGGAAGCAAGCATGGTCGGTCCTTTCAGTTGCGGTGAGTCGGGGTTGCAGGGAAAGCCATCGTCAGCCGATGGCGTTGGTGAGGTCGTACAGCGGTACCAGCACGGCCACGATGACCGCGCCGACCACCGAGGCCAGCACCAGGGTGATGGCCGGCACCATCGCCGCCAGCAGGCGGTCGATGCGGCGGGCGCTGTCCTGTTCGAAGGTATCGGCGGCCTTCAGCAGCATGGTGTCGAGCGCGCCGGATTCCTCGCCGACCTGGATCATCTGCAGGGCCAGGCGCGGGAAGCGCTTGCCGCGCGACAGCGCCAGCGACAGGCCGGCACCGTTCTTCACTTCGTCGGCGGCGGTGTCCAGGTCAGCGGCCAGCGCACGATTGCCCAGGACGTTGCGGGCAATGCCCAGCGCACCCAGCAGCGGCACGCCGTTGCGCAGCAGCGTACCGAGGGTGCGGGCCAGGCGCGCGGTTTCCAGTTCGCCCAGCAGGCGGCCGATGCCGCGCCGCTGCAGCAGCCAGCCATCCAGCGCCAGGCGCGCGGCGGGCTGGCGGAACTGGCGTTCCAGCAGCAGCGCCAGCACCGCCGGCACCACCAGCAGCAGGATCCACCAGTCACGCACGAACAGGCCCAGCTGCAGCACCGCGTTGGTGAACCACGGCAGCGCCACGTCCAGGCTTTCATACATCTGCGCGAACTGCGGCACCACGTAGCCGAGCAGGAACAGCAGCGCACCACCGACCACCACCAGCAGGATGGCCGGGTAGACCAGCGCGTTGACCACCTTGCCCTGCAGCGCGCGGCTGCGTTCAAGGTAATCGGCCAGGCGCTGCAGGGTCTCGTGCAGGCTGCCACCGGCTTCACCGGCACGCACCATGTTCACGTACAGGCGCGAGAACAGGCCGTGCTGGCGCTCCAGCGCAGTCGACAGCGGCGCACCGCCGCGCACCACGTCGCGGATGTCGGTGATCGCGCGCCGCGAACGTTCGTCCTCGGGCAGGCCGAGCAGGATCGACAGCGCGCGGTCCAGCGGCTGGCCGGCGCCGAGCAGGGTCGACAGCTGCTGGGTGAACTGCAGCAGCGCCGCGCCCTGCAGCGGACGCGGGCGGAACAGGTTGCCCAGGCTGCTGCCCCCTACCCCGCCACCCTCGGCGGCCAGGCGCGTTTCCATCGGCAGATGGCCCTGGTCCTGCAGGCGGGCGATCAGCTCGGCCTCGCTGGCCGCTTCCATCTGCCCGTCGAAGATTTCGCCGTGCGGATTCAGTGCCTTGTAACGATAGGTGGGCATGTCAGCGTCGATCTCCCGCGCGCATCAACCCTCCTCGGTCACGCGCAGGACTTCCTCGATGGTCGTCTGCCCGCTCAGGGCCTTGGACAGGCCGTCTTCGTACATGGTGCGCATGCCCGCCTCGCGGGCGATGCGTTCGATCTCGCCCATGCCATCGCGACGCATCACCGCGCGCCGCAGCGCGTCGTTCATCACCAGGAATTCCATGATGGTGGTGCGGCCCAGGTAACCGGTCGGTGCCAGTGCCGAGGGCTTCGGACGGAACAGGTGGATCGGCCCCTGCGGCTGCAGGCGGCGCAGTTCGAAACGTTCGATCTCCTCCGGCGAGGCTTCGTAGCGCTCGGCGTGGGTGGGTTCCAGGCGGCGCACCAGGCGCTGGGCGAGGATGCCGTTGATGGTGGACGTGAGCAGGTAATCCTCCACGCCCATGTCGAGCAGGCGGGTGATGCCGCCGGCCGCGTTGTTGGTGTGCAGCGTGGACAGCACCAGGTGGCCGGTCAGCGCCGACTGGATGGCGATGCGCGCAGTTTCCAGGTCGCGCATTTCGCCGATCATGATGATGTCCGGATCCTGGCGCACGATGCTGCGCAGCGCGTTGGCGAAATCCAGGCCGATCTGCGGCTTGGCCTGGATCTGGTTGATGCCTTCGATCTGGTATTCGACCGGATCCTCGACCGTGATGATCTTGACGTCGGCGGTGTTGAGCTGGCTCAGCGCGGTGTACAGCGTGGTGGTCTTGCCCGAACCGGTCGGGCCGGTGACCAGCAGGATGCCGTGCGGCTGTTCCAGCACCTTGCGGAACTGCGGCAGGAACGCATCGGTGAAACCGAGCCGGTGGAAATCGAACACGACGGTCTCGCGGTCCAGCAGTCGCATCACCACGCTTTCGCCATGCGCGGTCGGCACGGTGCTTACGCGCAGGTCCAGTTCCTTGCCCTGCACGCGCAGCATGATGCGGCCGTCCTGCGGCAGGCGGCGCTCGGCGATGTTGAGCCGGGCCATGATCTTGATGCGGCTGATGACCGCGGCAGTAAGGTTGGCCGGCGGGCTTTCGCCTTCCACCAGCACGCCATCGACGCGGTAACGCACCTTCAGGCGGTTTTCGAAGGGTTCGACGTGGATGTCCGAGGCGCGCAGTTCCACCGCACGCTGGATCACCAGGTTGACCAGGCGGATGACCGGCGCTTCGGAAGCGAGGTCGCGCAGGTGTTCGATGTCATCGACCGCGCCGCCTTCGCCATCGGCGGTTTCCACGATCGCGCCCATCGCGCTGCGGCCCTGGCCGAACCAGCGCTCGACCAGGTCGTCGATCTCCGCGCGCATGCCCAGCACCGGGCTGACCGGCACGCCCAGCGCCAGCTGCACGGCCTGCTGCGGGTAGGCATCGTGGGCATCGGCCAGCCACAGGCGCACGCCGTGTTCATCCAGCGCCAAGGGGCAGACGTGGAACTGCTTGAGGAAACGCAGCGACAGCGGCAGGCCTTCGGCCAGCGACTGCGGCGGTGCCTCGGGCAGCTGTTTCGCTTCCAGCAATGGCAGGCCCAGCACATCGGCGCTGGTCTGCGCCTGGTCACGTTCGGACACCAGCCCCAGCCGCACCAGCAGGCCCAGCAGGCTGCCGCCGGCTTCGGCATGCAGTGGGCGTGCACGCGCCAGGTCCCCTTCCTTGAGGCGCCCGCGCGCCAGCAGCGCATCGAGGATGCGGCCTTCGGCGTCGTCGATGGCGGTGGCAGCGAGCGCGTTCACATGACTCTCCTGTCGATCCTCCCGACTTTAGCAGTTCAGCCCGGGCTTCCGCTGCCTTGTGCGTGCAGGACCAAGAAAGACGACGCCCGTCACCTTCCGGTAACGGGCGTCGCCAATTCACTTACGACATTACGTGCAACCGTGGCCCTTACTGGGTGGCCAGGATGGTCACGCCGTTGAAGGCCGCTTCGCCCACCACCTTCACGTAGTAGGTGCCGGCCACCGGCTTGGCCACGCGCACGGTTTCGGTGTTGCCCGGGCGGCTCGACTTGGCATCGTTGTCGGTGGCGGTCGGCACGCGGCCCTGCGCCACGTACACCGAGACGTTACCGGTGCCGCCATAGGTCAGCACGCTCAGCTGCTTGCCGGCGACGGCTTCGAAGGTGTACACGGTCTCGCTGCCGGTCGCGCCGGCAACACCGGCGAGGGCCACCTTGTTGGTCAGCGGGATGCCTTCCGGTTCGCAGTTCTCGGTGCACGGTTCGGCCAGGGCCTTGGCCAGCGCGGCCTTGGCGTCGACGATGCCGGTGCCGATCGGGGTCGATGCCGGAATGGTGACCGGGAACGGACGCGCGGTTTCCTTCAGCAGCGTGCGCATCGCCGCCGGGGTCAGCGGATCCTTGCCACTGGCGATGAGCGCGCTCTGCACCAGTGCAGCGACGCCGGCCACGTGCGGCGAGGCCATCGAGGTACCGCCCATGCCCATGTAGCTGTAGGCGCCCGAATCGGGGGTGGTTGCCGCATCCGAACCGGCCTGCCAGATGAAACCACCCGGGTTGCCGTCCACGCTGCCGCCGCCGCCCGGACCGGACAGGTCCACGCGCGTACCGTAGTTGGAGTAGTAGGTGATGCCACCGGTGATGCGCGTCGCACCCACGGTCACCACGCCGTCGCAGCTGGCTGGGCGGTAGTTGGCGGCGTTGTCGGTGTCGTTGCCGGCGGCCACCACCACGGTGGTGCCACGCGAGATCGCGCCGCTGATCGCATCCTGGTAGGCGCCCGCGCAGGCACCGCTGCCGCCCAGGCTCATGTTGATGATTTCAGCCGGATTGGTGTTGGCGGGAATGCCGGCGACGGTGCCACCGGACGCCCAGGTGATCGCGTCGGTGATGTCGGAGAGGTAGCCACCGCACTTGCCGAGCACGCGCACCGGCAGGACCTTGGCCTTGTGTGCGACACCGGCCATGCCGACGCCGTTGTTGGTCTGCTCGGCGACGGTGCCCGCCACGTGGGTACCGTGCCAGGAGCTGTCTTCCGGCTGCGAGCCGTTGTAGCACTCGTTGGCGTTCTCGACCCAGTCACCGTAGTCCTGTGCACCCGGCACGCGGTCGTCGGTGGCACGGCGCGAGGTCTCGGCGTCGCTGATGAAGTCGTAGCCCGGCAGCAGGTTGCCGACCAGGTCCGGGTGCTGCGGCAGGATGCCGGTATCGAGCACGGCAACGACCACGCCCTCGCCCTGCGAGACGTCCCAGGCCGACGGCGCGTTGATGCCACCGGTCGGGTTGCTCAGGTGCCACTGGTACTGCGCGTAGTAGGGATCATTCGGCACCAGGGCCGGCTTCACGTCGCCCGCGCGCAGCTCGGTGCGGCGCAGCTTGACGTCGGCTTCGGCGTACTTGACCGACGGGTCGGCCTTGAGCTCCTTCAGCACGCGCTGCAGTTCTGCCGGGGCCAGGCGGCCCTGCAGGCGGATCACATCGGCACCGATGCCGAGCTTGCGCACCACCTGCGGGCCCATCGCGCTGGCGCGGCTGGTGCCACCGGACAGGCTGGCGCGGGTGAGTGCGGACTGCACGGTGGACAGCTTGGCCGAGCGATCGCTGGCGGCCAGGGTGCCCTTCGCGTACATCACGATGATGCGGTCGGTGCCCGCTTCGGCGGTGCTGGCCTGGCGCACCGGCTCGCGGGTCGGCAGGCCGGCAGCGTGGACCGCGCCTGCGGCGGTCACCGACAGCAGGGCGGCGGCAAGCACGTTGGTGCGAAGGTTCTGCTTATTGATCACGTCACATTCCTCTTCTGGGTCATGGTTGGATCCAACACTGCGGCCATCAATCCTTGACGGATCCCGGCTGGCCGAGCCGGGGTTGCCGAGACCTCCCCTCAGGCCCTGTAGCAGAAGCAGCGCCGGCGGCGTGACCGCCGGCGCGTTGTTGCCTTACCAACCGAAGCCGGCACCGACGCCGACCGAGGCGTCGTCACTGCTGAACGCGCCGCCGAGGGTGACCGTGGCGCGATCGCTGATCGCACGCTGGTAACCCAGCGACATCGCCGATTCGCCGCCCTGGAAACCGATGCCGACGCCGACCCGGTTCTGGGTGCGGATGCCGGCGGCACTGGTGGCCATGTTGAGCATGGCCGCGCTCATCGCGCCCTGGCGGTCGATGCGGCGATCCATGTGGCGCAGGCGGCCATCCACTTCGCCCTTGAACACATCGAAGCTGTCGGCGACGGCCTGCACGCGGCTGTCGGTGTAGCTGTTGGCGGTGGTGATGCCGCGGTCCAGCTGGCCCTTGTTCACCGCATCGGTGGCCGCGGTACCTGCGGCCACGTTGGTGACCTGGCGTTCGTTGCCTTCGCTGCCCACCGACACCGTGTTGGCGCGGTCGGCGACCGAGCCCTGGCCCAGTGCAACCGCATTGGCGGCGGTGGCCGATGCGCCCTGGCCGATGGCCGTGGACGAAGCGCCGCTGGCGACGGCGCCGTCACCCATGGCGACTGCATTGGCACCGACGGCCGGCTGCGCCGACGTGGCGCCTTCGACGCTGGGCTTGGCCACCACGTTCGACCGCGAGGCCACTGCATCGGCCTCGGCCACGGTGGCGACCTGGGCGGTGCTCGCCTGCACGCTGGCGCTGCGCAGGCTGGCCGTTGCCGTGCGGCTGGTGCCACCGGCAGTGCGCTGGTCAAGCTCGGTCACCTTCCTGTCCAGTGCACCCAGTGCGTCGCCGACATTGCTGTAGGTCGAGCCCTGGATGACGTAGTTCGGCGCGATGAACACCCCCTGCATGCCGACGCTGGCACCGCCGCCAAGGATGCTGGCGGCATCGCTGAGCGACTGGAACAGCTGGCCGCCGTTGATCGCCTGGCGGCTGCCGGACGCGATGCTGCCGGCGCCGACGTTGTTGATGACGGTGCCTTCGATGCCGGACAGGGTCAGCTGGTCGCGGGTGGCATCGTCGTAGGCCACCGCATTGGCCGAGGTGGATTCCACCGTGGCGATGCGCGAGTCGAAATCACCGACGCGGGTTTCGACCGCACCCACGCGCTGGTTGGTGACGTTGAGCTGCGAACCGGTGACCGCGTCGCTGCTGCCGGCGGCAATGCGGCCGTCGGCCACGTTGACGATGCGGCGGGTGGCTGGGGCATCGGTGCCGTTGCCGCCACCGACCGAGACCACGTTGGCTTCCACTGCACGCGCGCCGGCACCCAGGGCCACCGAGTTGTTGCCGCTGACCGCGCTGTTGGCACCCAGCGCCAGCGATGCATTGCCGATGGCGTTGGCGCTGCTGCCCACGGCATTGCTGCGGTTGCCGCTGGCAGTCGCGCCCGAACCCACGGCCACGGCATCGGTGCCGCTGGCGGTAGCCACGCCGCTGCCGTTGGCCTTGAAGCGCTGGCCGACCGCATCGGCGGTGGCAGCCACCGCGTCGAGCTGGCCCTTGTTCACCGCATCGGTGGTTTCGGTACCGGCGGCCACGTTGGTGATCTGCCGCTGCGCGGCCGCATTGCCCACCGACACCGTGTTGGCGCGGTCGGCCTGCGAGCCG
>JAAIGF010252441.1_pt1 | contig 44122 bp, 38 predicted proteins | sample 6487441 | NCBI WGS metagenome assembly JAAIGF01 (sample SAMN13974129, study PRJNA590717) | phyllosphere metagenome | biome: pepper field; feature: multiple bacterial spot infested pepper fields; material: pepper leaves; isolation source: leaves from pepper fields | host: Capsicum annuum ...
CCCACGCTGACGCCGAGGACCTTGCGCAGGAGGTGTACCTGCGGCTGCTACGCACCACCGGCGAGCATGCCGCGGCCATCGAGAATCCGGAGGCCTATCTGTTCACCGTCGCGGCCAATCTGGCGCGTGAGCAGGCGCGCAGCCGGGCCGCGCTGCCTGCGCTGGACGATGTGGACCTGTTGGCTGAGGTGTTGGAGAGTGAACAGGACATCGAGGGCGAGTTCGAGCGCGCCCAGCGCTGGAGCGCGATCAGCGCGGCCATCGCTCGACTGCCGCTCACCACCCGACGCGTGATGGAGCTGCATTACCGCGAGGGCCTGGACTGCATGCGGATCAGTACGCAGCTTGATGTTTCGGTGCACATGATCCGCAAGCATATCGGCAAAGGCCTCGCGGCCTGCCGCAGTGCGCTTGACTCCAGGGACGCACCATGAACGCCCAGCAGGGTGCGCCTGCTTGCGCTGATCTTGCAGCGCAGGCCACTGCATGGTTTGTGCGCAACCGGCAGGGGCCGCTGAGCGCGCAGGAGAAGGCGGACCTGTTGATGTGGCTGCAGGGCTCGCCTGAGCATGTACGAGCCTACCTGCGGGTGCTGCAACTGCACGGCGATGTCGGCGCGGCGATGGCGCGACCCGTGCGGGCTCTTGCTTCTGCCACGCAGGTGCCCGCCGCGCGCGGCAAGGTTGTGTCCCTGTTCGGCGAAGCGCCAGCGCCCAGCGTGCCTGAGCCGGTGCATCGGTATCGCCGCCGCGTGGTGGGAATGGCCGCCGCTGCCGGCCTTGTGGCCATCGGCATCGTGACGCTGCCTGTGCTCTGGCCGCAGACACAGGTCTACAGCGCTGCGCATGGGCAGGTGCGCGAGCTGCGGCTGGCCGACAACACGCAGCTGCGGCTCAACGCTGACACTGAGGTACGGGTGCGCATCGGATGGCTGGCGCGACGGGTGGAACTGTTGCGCGGCGAAGCCAGCTTCGACATCGCCCCCGGTCGCCGTCCGTTCCGGGTCCAGGTGGACGGCCTGGAAATCCGGGATATCGGCACGGTGTTTGATGTATCGCGTCGCCTGCAGGACACGCGCGTCGGTGTGGTGTCCGGTGCGGTCGAGGTATGGAGTGGTGTCCAGGGGCAGCGCCTGGCCCAGCTCACGGCTGGGGAAGTGGTGAAGGTAAGCCACGGCAGTCACGCCGTGCAAGCGCTCGACGTGTCCGCCGAACAGCTGTTGGACTGGCAGCGTGGAAAGATCAGTTTCACTGACGAGCGGCTCGACGAGGTGGCAGCCGCATTCAACCGGCACAACCGGATCCAGGTCGTTGTGGAGGACGAGACGGCGGCAGCGGTGCGCCTCTCCGGCAGTCTGGATGCCAACCACATCGGTGCGCTGCACGCAGTTCTCGTACGCGATCCACGTTTTATCGTGCGCCGTAGCGCCGAGCAGATACGCATTGCCGCTCGCTGAAGCGTCAAGGCGAAGGCTGTCAGAAAAAATTCATCGAATCTGCGTTCTCCACTTCGGCGCTCGGGCGCTCTTACTTGGCAGATGCTGCCGTCGATCACCGGCGCGGCCAGGCTTGCCCTTCCCAAGGAATCCAGATGCGCAACAAGCTCTACGTGTCGATGATGTTTGCTCTTTCACTGTGTGCGGCCAGCCCGGCCATGGCGGCGCCGGCTTCGCCACTGGATGCCACGCTGGCCGAGCCCATCGCGGCGCAGCCGCTGGCCCGGGCGCTGGGTCAACTCTCGCGCAGCGCGGGCGTGCAGTTCCTCTACTCCCCCAGCGGTGCCGTGCCGATGGTCGCTGCGGTGCCGCAGGGCGCCACCGTCAAGCAGGCGCTGACCGCGTTGCTGGCAGGAACGGGGCTGGGCTGGTCGGTGGTGGAGGGCAAGGTCATCGCGATCGATCCTGCGCCTGCGGCTCCAATGGCGCCTCCAGCGTCTGCGCCGATGCCGCGTCCGACCGCTGAGCACGGGCGGACAGCGCCAACACTTGACGCAGTACAGGTCATCGCCGCGCACGAAGTCATTGATCAGAAGCGGCAAGCGTCGGTGATCAAGGACTCGGTCATCTACGATGAGATGGACAGCTACGGCGATGAGACGCTGGCCGAGAGCCTGATGGCCGCTCCGGGTATCAGCGCTGTGGAGGACGCCGGCGAGCCGCGTTTCGTGACTGTTCGTGGCGTGCAGGCAAACCTCAACTACACCACCCTGGACGGCATTGCCATCGCCAGCGTCGGCAACAGCGGTTCGGGCGAGCGTCGCAACAACCTGCAGCTGATCCCCAGCGACATCGGCACGCGTACCGATATCTACAAGAGCTTCAGCGCCGAGCAGGCGCCAGATGCGATTGGTGGCGTCATCGACATCATCAGCCGCAGTGCGTTTGATCGCTCCGGCAGGTATGTCTTCGCCGACGTGGCGGGCATCTACTCGACGGCCGGCACCGACGTAGGCCGCAGCGCCGGCGGAGATCACAAGACGCTGGGGCACTTCGGCAAGAGCGCCAAGGGCGTTTACTCCAACCAGTTCGGTGCCGACGACCAGTTTGGCGTGGTCGCGGTGGCGCGGTATGAGCAGCGCTCGCGCAACAGCATCAAGCGCTGGGTTGAAACCAATTACTACTTCGACGACAACGGCAAGTATCTCACCGACGGCAGTACGGACCCGGGCACGCTTGCAGGCTGGAATGGGCTGCGTGCGCCTGGGAACTTCAGTACCGGCACCTACACCAACTACATCACCACCTTCGGCGGTTCGGCCAAGCTGGAGTGGCGGCCGTCGGAGGACCCGTTCTACGCATCGCTGCTGCTGTACTCGTACCGGTTCTATGAGAACTCGACGATGAACAAGACCGACCTGTACTCCAACGCGAAGTTCCCATTGCGGGGCCAGACCGGGGACAGCGGAACGACACAGATCAACAGCATCTACATCAAGAACCGCCACGACCGTTGGGACCGCGCCAACCGTGGAGCGATCGCTGCGTTCGACTGGGATCTCAGTGAGACCTCCAGGCTCAGCCTGCGTGCCGGCCACACCGAAGAGACCTTCGACAACACACAGGTGTACTGGGGCGTACGTGCCTATCCCAGCAACCTTCTTGTCGACTATGCCAACGACAGTCACGGCTTTCCCAACGCGGTAGATGTCTCCGACCCGAGCCTGCTGACCAGCTCGGCGTTCAAGCTCAACCCGGCGCAGGCCTACATTTCTCCTCGTGACGCGAAAGAAACCATTGACAACCTGCGCGTTGACTTTACCCATAACGTTGATGCCGATGCGCAGGGTTTCGGGCTGGCAGCGGGCCTGGAGTATCGGCACCTGAACATCGGGCAGGACGTCGACTTCGATTACTACACCACCAGCGCCACGCTCAACGACTATCTTTATCCCGGGTCCACGCTGCTGGGCACCGTCCCCGGCTTCCCGCTGATTGACAACCGCAAGGTCACCGGGACGTTGCTGCCGCTGCTGAAGGGCAACGACGCCGCCTACCCGAATGCCGATTTCACCAGTGACTACAAGTACGTTGAAGACATCCGCAACGCGTACGTTTCCACGCACTATGCCTGGGACAGACTGCTGCTGGTGGCAGGGCTGCGCTACGACGACACTACCTACGAGGCCTTCAGTCCTTACAGCAGCGATGGCGGCACGACCTATACCCCGGAGCTGAAGAAGAGCCGCGGCGGCTACAGCAACCTGCTGCCGTCGTTGAATGCCAGCCTGAAGCTGACTGACAACCAGCGCCTGCGTTTTTCCGCCAGCCAGACGCTGGGGCGGCCGACCCCGGGCAACATCGCCCAGGCCTCCAACATGAGCTGCGGCGATGACGGCGAGGGGGGCGGCGGCTACTGCACCATCCGCCAGGGAAACCCGGCGCTGGACCCGCGCCGCGCCACCAATCTTGATCTGGCCTGGGAGCGCTACTTCAACGGCAACAACGGCATCATCTCGCTGGCGCTGTTTGACAAGGTCATCAAGGATGACATCTACACGCTGACCACCTTCCAGGACATCGGCGATGTGCGATACCGCATCACCCAGCCGATGAACACTCAGCAGTCCACGCTGCGGGGCGCCGAGTTCGCCATCGCCAACCGTAACCTGCGTTGGGGTAGGCAGCGTTTCGACCTGTCCTTCAATGCCACGCGCCTGGAAGGACAGACCAACTACCAGATCAGTGACGGAACCGAGCGCCGTCTGGACCGGCTGCTGTACCAGCCGGACTGGTCGTTGAACGGCTCGGCGATCTGGCGCATGCCATGGAACAACGCACAGCTGCGGGTGTCGGGTACCTATCGGAGCCGCATGCTGGTCGATTTCGGTGACACCCAGTGGCTGGACTCCTATTACGACCCGTACATGACCTTCAACCTGGCCTTCAGCCACAGGATCAGCAGGCACGTCACGCTCAAGTACGAAGCCAAGAATCTGTTCAACGCCCAGCCGACCTACAGCACGGGCCCGAACGGACGCTTCCGCACCGAGATCGACGACTACGGTCGCTTTTTCTACTTCCACATCATTTACAACTGAGGCGATCAGGCATGGATACATTGAACCGTCGACGCTTTCTCGCCCTGTCCGGCTTGTCGGCGATGGGTGCCTGGCTGGGCACTGCATCGGTTCTGGCCGCTGAACGCGATGCCGCCGGGCTGCTGCCGCGTAATCTTTGGACCTCCCCGCGCTTTGCCAGCAGCCCGTTCACTGTCGGGGTGGCGTCGGGTGATCCGACGCCCGACGGCGCCGTGCTGTGGACGAGGCTTGCGCCGCAGCCGCTGGAGTTCGGGTCCGGCATGCCCCCACGTCCCTTGCTGGTGCACTGGGAGGTGGCGGCCGACCCGCAGATGCGGCAGGTGGTGCAGCACGGCGCAAGCCTGGCCCATCCGGAACTGGGCCATGCGGTGCACGTTGAACTGGCTGGTCTGCTGCCGGCGCGCCCGTACTGGTACCGCTTCAGTGTTGCAGATCATCACAGCGCAGTGGGCATGACCCGCACGCTGCCGGCAGCAGACGCGCCCGTCGATCTGCTGCGCTTTGCGGTGGCAGGCTGCCAGCATTATGAAGAAGGCCACTTCACTGCTTGGCGGCATATCGCCGAAGAGCCGCTGGATTTTGTCTTCCATTACGGCGACTACATCTATGAAGGTGCCAGCCAACCCGGGGTGCGCAGCATGAACGGTCGGCCATTCACCAATCTGCGCAACCATGTCGGTGAGCAGACCTACACGCTGGACGATTACCGGCGTCGCTATGCGCAGTACAAAACCGATCCCGATCTGCAGGCGGCGCACGCAGCCGCACCTTGGTTTGTGACCTTCGACGACCACGAGGTGGACAACAACTGGGCCGGTGCCCAGGACCAGGACGGCACCCCCAGCGAAGTCTTCCTGTTGCGGCGGGCGCAGGCCTTCCAGGCGTATTACGAAAACATGCCGTTGCGCCGCAGCGCACTGCCGCGCAACGGGCACATGCAGCTCTATCGACGCGCCCGTTTCGGGCGACTCATGGACCTGCATGTGCTTGACACGCGCCAGTACCGCAGCCGGCAGGTGCCCATTGCCGATCGCACGCAGGTCGAATCACCGGCGCGCAGCATCGTGGGGGCCGGTCAGGAGCAGTGGCTGTTTGACGGGCTTGCCGATCGCGCACCGCGCTGGCACACCATCGCCCACCAGGTCTCGCTGGGCAACTACGCCCGCGAAAAAGACGGGGTCATCGTGTCTTCCGACGACCAGTGGTCGGGTTATCTGGACAGCCGTCGCCGACTGCTCGAGCACATCCAGCGCACAGGGCAGGGCAATGTGGTAACCGCCTGTGGCGATGCCCATCGCCATTACGCCAGCGACCTCGTGCAGGACAACCGCGACAGCGGCATCATCTCCAGCGAGTTTCTGGCCACCTCGATCACCTCGGGCGCTGACGGCCAGGGAGAGGATGAGTTTGCCCGCAACACCCTGCGGCACAGCCCGCATCTCAGAGCGGTCACTGACAAACGTGGTTACGTGCTGTGCGAGGTCACCGACAAGCACTGGATCGGCGACATGAAGATACTCGACCAGGTCATGAAGCCCGGGGGGACGCTGAGCCGCTGGCGCCGCTATGCGGTCGAGCACGGCCGGCCGGGCCTGCAGGAGGCGTGAGCCTGGTCCAGCGCGCCTGCCGAAGCCGATCACCGGCAGGCGCAACGCCCGTGCCACGCCGAGCGCCTGGCTCGGGCCCGGCAGGCCGACCGGTCATCATCATTTCCTGTCTACCCCGATAGGTCATACTGCCGCCTTCCCCAAGGTTCAAAGCACGGCAGGATGGACCGCTACAAGCAGATTGTTGAACTGTCAGGGGAGTGCATCAAGGAGATCAGCCTTGATGGCATGGTCCTGGATGTGAACCCCAATGGCCTCAAGCTCCTGCGCGCGCCGGACGCGTCCGCGGTGGTCGGCAGGCGCTGGGCGGACATCTGGCCGCCGGAGGCCCAGGCCATGGTCAGCGATGCGATGGCTGCCGCCCGGCGCGGCGAACGCAGCGAGTTCGAGTCGACCTGTCCGGATTTCGAGGGTGAGTCGCGGGACTGGCGCGTGCGCGTGTGCCCGCTGCGCACCGATGGCCAGATCAGCAGTCTGCTGGCCGTCAGTCTGGATGTCACGGTGAGAAACCGCGCCGTGCGCGCGGTCGAGCTGCTGACCGCCGCGCTCAGCCAGCAGCAGGTCGATGCCCAGTCCCAGGTGGACGGGCTGGCCCGCAATCTGGAATCGGTCGAGTCCCGGCTGCGGGCCACCCGCCTGGCCTACCAGCAACTCGAATTACGCCACCACGAAGCCGAGGAAGGCAGGCGACTGGCCATGGCGGCGCAGCAGGCGGCCGAACTGATTGCCGCGCAGGCGCAGAAAGGCCAAGCGGTGGGCCAGTTGTTGGCCGGTGTGGTCCACGACCTGAACAACTTCCTGCAGTCAGCGGGTGCGGCGCTGGAGCTTGTTGCCGACAGTGGCGAGCTCAGCAGCACAAGCGCCCGTTATCTCGCGATTGCCCAGAAATCGCTGGACCAGGGCACGGAGATGTCGCGTCGGCTGATCGGCTTTGCCCGGGAGCATCCCTACGAGCCTGCGCCGGTGGATCTGGATGAGATGGTCACCAACCTGTTGCCCCTGCTGACCCAGGCCGTTGGCAGCAAGGTGACCATCAGCGTCGAACTCGGCAAGCCGGGTTGCTGCGCGTTGGTGGACCGTAACACGCTCGAACGTGCCTTGATGAACCTGGTGATCAATGCCCGCGATGCGTGCGAGGCTGGTGACCAGATCCGCATCGAGACCGGGCACGTTACCGTGACCGGCGAGCACGAGGCCGGTGATGCGGCGGCTGGCCAGTACCTCACGCTCACCGTGAGCGACACCGGTTGTGGCATGTCCGAAGACGTAATGTCCAAGGTGTTCGACGTGTACTTCACCACCAAGCGGGCCGGTGAAGGCTCCGGACTCGGGCTGCCGCAGGTGCACAGTGCAGTGCGCCAGGCCGGTGGCTACATGACCGTCCAGTCCGCACCGGGCAAGGGCGCTCGATTCGAACTGGCGCTGCCGCAGGTGCCCGACGCCTGAGCGGCGCCGCCGCACGCCGGCCATGACCGGGCGCCGGGGTAACCGGCACCTGGTCTGCTGTACACGCATTGCAGCCCCGCGGCGTGAAATCCGCGTGTGCGGTGGACGCGCCGGGTTCACGCGTGGCCGACGGTGTCGCCCCTACATATAGGGCACCTCGTCAACAAGGTGCCTGCCATGCCCCGTCCCATCTGGACTGGTTCTCTGTCCTTCGGCCTGCTCAACGTGCCTGTGTCGCTGATGTCCGGCGAACGTCGCATGGACCTGAGCTTCCGCATGCTCGATTCCCGTGACAAGAAGCCGATCCGTTATGAGCGAGTCAATGCAGACACGGGCGAGGAAGTGCCATGGAAGGATATCGTCAAGGCGTTCGAGTATGACAAGGGCAGCTATGTCGTGATCGAGAAGGACGACATCGCTGCTGCGGCGCCGGAAACCCATGAGTCCATCGACGTCGAGGCATTCGTCGACGCCAGCAGCATTGGCCTGCGCTACTTCGAAAAGCCTTATGTCCTGGTGCCCGGCAAGAAGGCCGAAAAAGGCTATGTGCTGCTGCGTGAAACGCTCAAGGAGACCGGCAAGGTCGGCATTGCACGGGTGGTCATCCGTACCCGTGAATACATCTGCGCGGTGATGCCCGAGGACGATGCGCTGGTCATGATCCTGCTGCGCTACCCGCAGGAGCTGGTGGCGCTGGATGAGTACACGCTGCCGCAGGGTACGGCCAAGGATTACCGGGTTGCCCCCAAGGAGCTGGAGATGGCCAAGCAGCTCATCGACAGCATGACCTCTGACTGGGAGCCGGACAGCTACCAGGACGAGTTCCGTGAGCGGCTCTCGGAGATCATCAAAAAGCGGGTCAAGCAGGCCGGTGCCACCACCCGTTTTGAGGAGCCGGAACCGCACGAAGACGCGACCACCAATGTGGTTGACTTCATGTCGCTGCTGCAGAAGAGTCTGGATACCAACAAGCGCACACCGGCCAAGAGCCCTGCGGCCAAGTCTACCCCGACCCGAACGCCGTCCAAGGCGTCCAAGGCGTCCAAACAGGCCAAGCCGGCCAAGAAGGCGGCAAGCCGCAAGCCGGCGAAAAAGGCGGCCAGGAAGTCGACATCCAAAGGGGCGCGCAAGAGTGCCTGAGTCCGCCCTGCATGGCGGTGGTGTGGGAAGAGGGTGACCTATGTCGTTGAGCGATTACCGCCGCAAACGCCGTTTCGACCAGACGCGCGAGCCGGAGCCAGGCAAGCCGGTGCCGGCCGGACAGCGCGCCTTGTTTGTGGTGCAGCTGCACCATGCAAGCCGACGCCATTACGACTTCCGTCTGCAGGTCGGCGATGCACTGAAAAGCTGGGCCGTGCCCAAGGGACCGAGCTATGACCCGAAGATCAAGCGGATGGCGGTGGAAGTGGAAGACCATCCGGTGGACTACGCCAGCTTCGAGGGCGAGATCCCCAAGGGACAGTATGGCGGTGGTCACGTGGCCCAGTTCGACCACGGGGTCTGGGCGACCGAGGGCGATCCGGTAGCCCAGCTGGCCAAAGGACATCTTCGGTTCGAGTTGTTTGGCAGCAAGCTCAAGGGCGGCTGGCACCTGGTCCGCTCCAGCAAGCCGGCGCGCCAGCCACAGTGGCTGCTGTTCAAGGCCGACGACGCCTATGTAGGCAAGCTTGAAGCTGATGACCTGCTGGGCGATGTCACCGCGCCGCCAGCGGCCGACCTCAAGCGGGCTGGAGCCGGGAAAACCGGCAAGAAGCAGCTCAAGGCCCCGCCCACACTGCGTCGTCGCCGCAAGGACTGGGCGAAGAAGGCATTGCGTCTGGACAGTGCGGCGAACGCCGTGTTGTCACCCAGACCGTTCCAACCGCAGCTGGCCAAGCTGGGGGATGCACCCCCGGAAGGCCCGCAGTGGATTCACGAGATCAAGTGGGATGGCTACCGTCTGCTGGCCATCATCCACGACCGCGTCGTGCGGCTGTGGTCGCGCAACGCGCTGGAATGGACCGACAAGGTGCCTGAAATCCGCGACGCGATCGCGAGCCTGGGCTTGAACGATGCGGTACTCGACGGTGAGTTGATCGCCGGGCGCGGCAGCAAGGAGGACTTCAACCTGCTTCAGGCCACGTTGTCGGGTGAGCGGCAAGGCAAGCTGGCCTACGTGGCCTTCGACCTGCTGCACGTGGACGGGGTGGACATCTCGGGCGCGCCGTTGCTGCAACGCAAGGCCCTTCTGGAGGAGCTGCTTGAAGGGCAGGACACGCACCTGGCCTACAGCTCGCATATCGAAGGCAGTGGCGAGGATGCGTTCCAGCTCGCCGGGGAGCAACACTTCGAAGGCATCATTTCCAAGCGCACCGATCGTGCCTACCATCCGGGCCGCAGCGACGACTGGCGCAAAACCAAGCAGCTGGCCAGTGACGAGTTTGCGGTGGTCGGCTTTACTGCGCCCAAGGGCAGCCGCACAGGGTTTGGCTCGCTGCTGTTGGCCAAGCCCGACCCCACCCATGGCTGGCTGTATGTAGGCCGTGTGGGTACCGGCTTTACCGACGAGCGCATCGCGCAGCTCAGCAAGCGGTTGACCGGCAAGCTCAGCCGCACACCGACGGTCCACGTACCCGCGCAGGACACCGATCTCCGTTCGGCGCAATGGTTTGCGCCGCGCTTCGTGGTGGAGGTGTTCTACCGTGGTATCGGGCGCCAGCAGCTGCTGCGTCAACCTTCACTGAAAGCGCTGCGGCTGGACAAGGACATCAGGGACCTGGCCGACTCCGACCGTGCCGCGCCGACGACAAAACGGAACCAGAGGGAGACCGCGGTGACAAGAACCGCCCGAGCAGCCAAAAAGCAGGCTCGCCGTGCAGAGCGCACGCCGCCCACGCTGTCTTCGCCGCGCAAGGTGCTGTTCCCCGGCGACGGCATCACCAAGCAGGACGTGTGGGACTACTACAGCGCTGTGATGGGCCACATTCTTCCCGAGGTCATCGACCGCCCGCTGTCGATCATCCGCTGCCCCAGCGGTACCCGGAAGGCCTGTTTCTTCCAGAAGCACCACACCGCCGGGCTCGAGCTGGTCGATGCGGTCCGGCTCAAGGAGGAGGGCGGCGTCAACGCGGACTATCTGGTCGTGCGCGATGCGGCCAGCCTGCTTGAACTGGTGCAGTTCAACAGCCTTGAGTTCCACCCATGGGGCAGCCACGCCGAAGACCCCGACCGGGCCGATCGGGTCGTGTTCGATCTGGATCCCGGCCCGGGCGTGCCCTTTGCTGAGGTCAAGAAGGCGGCCAGGGATATCCGCACGCTGCTCAAGCAGCTTGAACTGGAGTCGTTCCTGCGGGTTTCAGGGGGCAAAGGCCTGCACGTGGTCGTCCCACTCAACCCGGGTTGTGATTGGGAGCTGACCAAACGTTTCGCCAAGGGGTTTGCCACTGCACTGGCGCAGTCCGAGCCCGACCGTTTCCTTGCCACCGCCAGCAAACGTCTGCGCGACAAACGTATTTTTGTCGACTACCTGCGCAACGGACGCGGTGCGACCGCGGTAGCCTCCTACTCGCTGCGGGCAAGGCCGGGTGCGCCCGTGGCACTGCCGATCAGCTGGGCAGAGCTGGGCAAGCTCACCCGCGCTGATGCCTTCACCCTGAAGACGGTGCCGGCCAAGCTGAAGCGGCGGCGCAAGGACCCGTGGGCCGGCATCGGCCAGCTCGAGCAGAACCTCTCTCGCTGGGAAACCTAGCGCCGGGCTCTGCCCGGCAGTACCCGCCTGTCCTGCATCGATGCAACGCCCGCAGCCGCCGATTACCATGGCCCGTTGGTGACGTTGCAGGAGCGCAGCAGTGGTTCCCTTGCCAAGGTGGATATGGATCAGTGGCATCTGCCTGTCCGCGGTCGCCGGCATGGTCAACGCCATCTGCTATATGGGCATGTCCCATCAGGTCGTCAGCCACCTCACGGGGTCGACGAGCCTGCTGGGCCTTTCGCTCGCCAATGGAGATCTGCCGACGCTCGGCTTCGTGTGGGGCGTGCTGATCGCCTTCTGTCTGGGCGCCACGATCAGTGGCGTTGTCATCCAGGACAGTGCGCTGCAGCTGGGACGGCGGTATGGGGTTGTGCTGATGTTCGAGGCGATCCTGATCGCCGCGTCGGTGCCGCTGTTTGAACGGGGCTCGGTGTGGGGTGTATGGATCGCCGCGATGGCCTGCGGCCTGCAGAACGCCATGGCCACGACCTACAGCGGTGCGTTGCTGCGCACTACGCATCTGACGGGCATGTTCACCGATCTGGGCATCGGCCTGGGGCACCTCATACGCGGCGTGCCGCTGCAGATGCGACGGCTCACGCTGAGTGGGCTGGTGATTTCCGGGTTCCTGACGGGCAGTTTCGCAGGTGCGGTGCTGTTCCGCGCACTGGGTTACAGCGCTTTGTTCGTGCCTGCCGGTATCGTTGGCCTGGCGGGTGCGGGCTACCTGGTCTACTGCCATGGGCGGCGTGTAGTTGAACGGCGCGGAGGTACGTTGCGCTAGTGCACCTTCGCCGTTTTCTGATGCGGTCAGCGCCTGCGCGGCGTCGCCGACACGCAGGGATGACCGGGCACATGCCAGCGCCAGGGAAAGTCCTGCGCGCGGCTGATGCCGATACGCGGGCCAACCACCGGCGTGGCGGGCGGCGGCAGGCCGTCATCGACGATGCGCACGCCGCGGTCGCCACTGACCAGGTCGCCCCCATCAAAACTCCGGTTCAGTCCCATGGCCTGGGAGAGTTTGCCCGGCCCATTGGCCAGGTCGCGCTCACGCCGCGCCGCCGGGCGCAATGAGCGCATGAGCGCCAGACCGGCCAAGGGCTCGGCGGCGCGCAGCAGCACGCCGACGCCTTCGCCGGGCTCGCCGCAGACCGCGTTGCTGCCCCAGTGCATGCCGTACGTGAAATAGACATACAGGTGTCCGGCCTCGCCAAACATGGTGGCATTGCGCGCGGTCATGCCGCGATACGAGTGCGCGGCCGGATCCTCCGCGCCTGCATAGGCCTCCACCTCGACGATGCGCGCGGCACGTCCGTCGTCCCGCAGCAGGATCTTGTTCAGCAGTTCCGGTGCCACCCGGGTCGGGTGGCGGCGATAAAACTCACGGGGCAGAGCCGGTAGCGCATCCATGCGGCCATTTTCCGGCATCGCATGTGCACGGCACATGTGGATGCCTGCAGTGGCAGGGTGGTTCCAGACCCGCACCGGTGACATTCCGCACGGGGCTGACGTGGCGCTGCAAAGCCGGACCGCGCGTGCCGCCAGTTTCTTCGCCGTGTCCGCAGATCACCCGATATCTGCAGAGAACAGCGCCGCCTAGAGTCTAGACGCCTCCCCAAGAACGTGTGCCCCCGCATGACCTCGTCAGTTGCAAAACTGGGCATCTCTGCCTTGGTCCTGGTACTCGCAGCGGGCGCGGGGGCCTACCTGGCCGGCTGGTTGCTGCTGGTCTGGTTCGGCCATCCCAGCGCGCTGCAGTGGCATACCAGCTGGCAGTATCTGAGCGCCGCATCGTTGCCGGCGTACACGCCTTACGCGGCGATGATCCGGCTCTGGGTGGTCACAGGCGCAGGGGTGCCGTTGCTCGCCGCGTGCGCCGCGCTGATACCGCTGTGGCGGCATCGTCAGCAGGCACTGCATGGCGATGCCCGCCTGGCGCGGCGCCGGGATCTGGCCAAGGCCGGGCTGCTGCGGCGGGTGCCTGGCGAGGGCATCCTGATCGGGCGCTACAAAGGGCGTTACCTCTGGCTCAACGGCACCCAGCATGTGGTGATGGTCGCTCCGACGCGCAGCGGCAAATCCAGCAGCGTCGCGGTGCCCGTGCTTCTTACCTATGAGGGCTCGGCCGTCGTGCTGGACGTCAAGGGCGAGCTGCACAACCTCACCAGCGGTTACCGCGCCCGGTGTGGTCAAGCGATTGTGGTATGGGCGCCCTACGATGAGCAGGCGCGCGGACAACGCTTCAATCCGTTCACGGCGATGGCTGGCATGCCGCAGGGTCAGCGTGTTGCCGAACTGCAGACCATCGCTGCCATTCTGTACCCCGAACGGCCCGGCGGCGATCCGTTCTGGGTCAACCAGGCGCGCACTGCCTTTGCCGCGCTTGCTTCACTGATGTTCGAGAACTGGGATGCACTGAGGCAGCGCAACCCCACCTTGAACCCCAATGAGAGCGTGGCGTTTCCGAGTCTGGAGCGCCTCTATCTGCTGACCACAGGAGCAGGACAGGGCGTGCGGCGGTATCTGCAGGAGGTGTTGGAGGGTACGGTTGCCGGGCCTGCCACACGAGCCGCACTTGGCAGCCTTGTTGGCCTGCCTGACGACACGCTGGCCTCGGTGATTGCCAGCGTCCAGGTGCCGCTTCAGCAGTTCCTCAATCCAACGTTGGCCGCTGCCACCAACGCCACGGATATCGACGTCGCCGCACTGCGTCGGCAGCGTATCACCCTGTATGTCGTGGTGCCACCGCGCAAGCTCGACGAGGCAGGCAGTCTGCTCAACCTTTTCTTCAGCAGCGTGATCGGTGCCAACCTGGAGCACGACGCCCGCAGTGATGCCTCGATCACCCATCAGGTGTTGATGGTCATGGATGAGTTCACCGCGATGGGCCGGCTCGACGTGTGGGCACGGCGGATCTCGGTTTCGGCCAGCTATGGCGTGCGCGACCTGGCCATCGTGCAGAGCCAGGCGCAGCTGCGCGCGGTTTATGGGGCCGACGATGCACAGAACTTCCTCACCAATCACGCGGCGAGCCTGGTGTTCACGCCGCGCGAGCAGGAGGACGCCGAGGCGTTCAGCCGTGCCATGGGGGATTGCACGGTGCGTCGCCGGCAGCGCACGCGCAGCCGCGGCTTCAGCCTGCGCAGCCGGAACACCTCCGTCAGTGATCTCGAAGAGCGCCGCCCGTTGATGCTGCCGCAGGAGATCAAGGCGCTTCCGCGTGATGAGCAGCTGATCTTCCTGGAGGGGTGCGCGCCGATCCGCTGCCAGAAAAACTGGTACTTCAAGGACCGCGTACTGCGCAGACGCCTGCTGCCTGCAGTGGCGCTGCAGCCACGGCCGGTGCCCTCATCGCCCCCGGTGGCTGCGTGCCTGCCGACCGTGCTGACCGGTCATGATGCCGAACCGGCGGGGCACCATGATGCGGATCGGCCTCGTTCGCCGCAGACGCTGGAACGATTGCGCGCAGAAAGGCGCCTTGCAGTGGGCAGTCTGCGCGACGGAAAAGTGCAGCCGGCACTGCCGGTGCTCGAACTGACACACGGTGGTCTGCCAGCGGGAGCGATCGGCCGCGAGCTCCCGCACCTGACGTGCCGCAGAGCACTGGACAGACACCATGAGCAGGCCCTGCGGCGCCTGTGCCGCGTTGCCAATGAGCAGACCGTGCAGGCGTTGGGCCCCGCCGTCACCGCTGTGGGCGCCCTGCGTACCCGGCGCGGTGCATCACCTGTGAGCAGCGGCACGTCGTGCCCTTCAGAGAGTGCGATGCCGCCCCTGCCCCACCCGGAGGAAGAGGCCATGACCCGCATGCCTGCTGTCGCCGGTGCAGCCCTCGCCGCCACGCTGCTCGGCAGTTGCACTGCTGACGCCGAGGGGGAGGTCGATCCCGGACTGGCCAAGAGCCGCTACGTGCGTTCCTTGCCTTCCAGGCCAACGCACTATCCACGCAACCCCAACCCGACGCAGCGCCAGCTGCTCACCGTGAGGCTGCACAACCCACCCGGTCCGCTGGTGGTGCTCGGTGGCCGCGTGCAGTACGAGGCGCCTGACTGCGTCTATTCCACGAATCGGTTTGCGGGTGCGACGGGCAATCCCGTGGCATTTGAAGAACTGCAGTTCGTGCAGGTGGACGAAACGACATGGAGCACTTCCTACTACTCAGACTTGATGGTGGACATGGATTACGACGGCCCACGAGGGGTCATGAGCACATGCCACTGGGAACCGATGAACGCGAGCGTCGCGCTGTCCGCTACCGGGGCTGATGACGAGACTATCTACAATTCGTTTGCGCTTTTTAGCCCTGAGAGGAAGTCATCGGGAACGGCAAGCGCCTACTTCAACAAGAGGTTCCAGTATCCGAAGGCCGACAGCGTCGAGCACCGTCTCTACGTCGGCTCACCCGAGCGTGAGCTGATACGGTTTCCTGACGAGGACATCTTCGCAGTGTTCCTGGAAACGAAGAGGGCGGGAGAATGAGAACCCGTACAGCGACCTATGCCGACGTGTCCCACTACGTCTACTGGAACGAAGCCTTCTCGATCGCGCGGACCAGCGGTTCGAATCTGGTTGAGGTTCATGGTACGCAGCTCTCGGTCCTTCGAACTCTCGAGGGTGAGCGGACCGGCTATCAAGGCGTCGTGCTTCAGGAGCCACACAGTGGCGACATCATCGTCGCTCACAGAGGCACCCAGCCGGATGACGGGCGTGATGTGCTGACCGACATCGCGATGATCGTGCGCCGCACAAACGATCAGCTTGATGATGCCGAGCGCCTGACGGAATGGGCAGTGAGAGCGGCGAGAAGAGAGATGGTAAAGCGTGGCAGCCCCGTCGAAGTCACCGTTACTGGTCACTCGCTCGGTGGCACCCTTGCCCAACTCACCGCGCACCGCTTCGGGTTGCGCGGGGTGACCTTCAACGCCTACGGCGCGGCGGGCCTGGCCCACGGCGTTCCTGTTGGCGGCGACCAGGTGATCAACCACGTCATGGCAACCGATGTGGTGAGTGCCGCCAGCGCCCACTTCGGCCGGGTCGAGGTCCACGCATCGTCCAGCGAGATCGCGTTTCTGCACAGTCGGGCCGGCGGCTATGGCCATGGCGCGAAGGAGCCTGGCAGCCCGTTGCTCACTGCCGCAGCGCACGGCGCCTGGATGCACGGCATCGAGCATTTCAGCAGGTTGCCCTCACGCAACGGTACTCCGCATACCTACAGTGTGCTTGAGGACACGCAGGCCGCCGCGCGCGCTGCCCAGCACGCAGACGAGATCACCGCGTTCCGTGACGAGATCGGCGTGATCGCCCGACAGATCGGTTTCGGCGCCCACCTGGGTGGCCTGTTGGGCAGGGCAGCGGGCGATGCTGCAGCCGTCCCGCTGGAGGTGCACGCGGCACTGCTCGGCCGGGCCAGCCGGATGAGCGCCCAGACGGGCGAACGCACGCACCACGCGCTGGCGTGGAGCAGCTCCCGGGTGGGAGCCATCGCGGCAGCCGCTTCAGCGACAGCGGGCGAGGGTGCCGCCCGGCTGCGGCAGGCGATGGGAGATGGCCATGTCGCGCTGGACCGGTTGTCCGCGCAGGTGACCGATACCACCCTCGCTAAATCAACCGAGGGCCTGCGGCGTGCGGCTGATCTGGCGCCCGCGTCGTTGCAGGCGCCGTTGCGACGCGCGGCCAATCACCTGGAGCAACGCGCTCACGATGCCAACGACGCCGCACAGACGCATATCAGGGTGGCCACCGTGCGCACGAGGCACGATGCCGATGCCTTGCGCGAAGGTACACGGCAGTTCGGCGTGCAGCTGGGTGACCACATCCAGGCAGCGGGCCGGCAGGCAGGAGAGCATGCCGACCTCGCAGCCCAGGCACTGGGTGCTCGGCTCGCCGGTGGGCAGTCCACACTCTCCGCCCGCGCCACGCAGGTGCAGGCCGGTGCTGTGGTCATGGGCGAAGCGGCCGGCGCCGCAGCTGCGCTGGCAGCGGGAACTGCATCGCGCGAGACCAAGGCCATGCAGCGGGCCGCACGCACGTATCTGGACCGCACACATCCGCAGAACGCGCTCTACGAACATCTGCGCCAGTGGCTGCCCAATCAGGTAGGAAACGAGAAAGTCGCCGAGCTGGTACTGGATGCGCAGCGCAGTGGGATGTGCGACCTCGACCAGTTGGCCGAAAAGAACGTCGTGGGAAACCAGGTGCAGCTGGTGGGCAGACGCGCCGGCTACTTCGCGCACTTCGACCTGGCAGCGCCGGCGCCTTCCCTTGAGGACACCATGCAGCAGTCGGCCCAGCTTGATGCGAAGCGCGAACACGCCGCCGCTCCTGAGCGGGCGCTCTCACCGGAACCCGCCCGCGCGCAGGAGGCGGCTCATGTGCACTGAGCAGTCGCGTTACCGATCGCATGCAGCCGCCCTGCGGGAAGCATGGCCGCGCATCTTCGCTCTGGGGTTGCTGGCCACGTTGGCCGGTGCGGCCGGCTGCAGCAGTTCGATGCTGGGCACCACCGGCCATGCTGGCGGCAGATGGCAGCCGGTCAACCGGTATCCCGATGCCACACACGCCATCGCCCTGCAGACGCCGCAGACCTACGCGGTGACCCCGCTGGACGGGACGCTGCGGGTGCTGCTGCAGCGCTGGGCCGACGATGCCGGTCTGGAACTGATCTACCTGCCGCCGATGGACTACGCCCTGCACCGCGCCGCCAGCGGGATTAGTGGCGTCGGCCTGACCGATGCGCTGAAGCAGCTGGAACGGGCCTACCTCGGCCAGAAGCTCACATGTGCGGTGGACGGGCAGCGACTCGTCATCCGCCAGGCATCAACGGCGGGGGTCCGCTGAGATGGGCATCCTCTCCAGAAGGGTCGAAACCACTGGCGTACTGGAGGCGGCCGCGCGAGCGGTCGACTATGAGAGCAGTCTGGCCGTGCTGATCCGACGCAGCGAGCAGCGCGCATGGCGGGTCGCCACAATCTCGGTGCTGGTCACCACGGTGCTGGCGGCAGGGTATTGGTGGGTCATGCCGTTGAAGGAAAAACAACCTTTTCTGGTGCTGGCTGATGCCTACACCGGGCAGGCCAGCCTTGCGCGCCTGCAGCAGCCGACGGTAGACGCCGGCGAGGTGCTGGACCGCGCCAACGTGGCAACCTTCATCCGTGCGCGCGAATCCTATGACTGGACCCAGGTGGGTGCACGCGACTGGTCAACGGTGTTCACCATGGCCGAAGACGAAGTCACCGCCGAGTACCGTGGCCTGTACCGCTCGGATAATCCAAAGGGTCCGTTGGCTGTTTACGGAAGAAGCCAGGCGCTGCGGATACGCATTCTGAGCATCCAGCTGTTCGGGCCGCAGGGCGGTACCGATCATCGAGGCGCAAGCATCCGCTTCCAACGCCGGGTATTTGACAAGCTCGGCGGCGTCGGTCGCTTTCTCGACAACCGTATTGCCACCCTGGAGTACACCTACAAACCGCAGCTGGCGATGGGCGAGGAAGACCGCCTGCTCAATCCCCTCGGTTTCCGGGTGACGGCGTATCGGGTCGATACGGATCATGCCCAGACCCCGCCGCTTGAGGAAGCCGAACTGTCGGCGGTGATGCCGGGCGCCGCGCCTGCACCGCCGCAGCGCGAGGGTGGCCTCCCGGCTGCTGAAGGAGGTGGATGATGTGCCGCCGCAGACATGTCGTGCCGGTCCTGCTGGTTCCCCTGCTGCTGGCCGCCAGCGCGACGCCCACGCCGAGTGTTCTTGCCGAATACGAGTATGCGCCCGACCGTATCTATCCGATCCGCACCGCGCTGGGGATCACGACCCAGATCGCACTGGACCCGCAGGAGACCGTGCAGGACTTCAGCGCCGGCTTCAGCAGCGGCTGGGAACTGAGCCGGCGCGAGAGCGTGTTCTACATCAAGCCCAAGGATGTCGACGTGGATACCAACCTGATGATCCGCACCGACCGCCGGGCCTACATCTTCGAGCTCAAGGTGGTTGCCACGGACTGGAAGACCCTGGCGCAGGTACGCAAGGCCGGCGTGCAGTACCGGGTCGGCTTCCGGTATCCGGCTGAGGGCACTTCGCCGCGCGCGCCCCGCACCCGGCCGACGGATCAGCAGAGCGTGGCGTTGCTGAAGGATCGCGCCTACCACTTCAACTACGACATGAAGGCCAGCGGTGCGCAACGCTGGCTGTTGCCGGAGAAGGTCTACGACGATGGTCGCTTCACTTATGTGCGGCTCAAGCGCTCGGCATCGGCGCAGGGTGCGACGATCCCGGCAGTGTTCACGCGTGAGTCCGAGCGCGGCCAGGACGCCGTGGTCAACAGCAGCGTGGAGGGCGACACTCTCATCGTGCACGGCATCCACCGCTATCTGATATTGCGTCACGGGCCATCGGTCGTCTCCCTGCGCAGGAACATGCCGCGATGAACACCTCAGCCTTGCCGCCGGGCGGTGGACGGGACAACGCCTCCAATTTCTATGCGGCCCAGCATGACGAGGCAGTGGCGCAGGCCTGTCTGGACGCATCGGCGCCGAGGCTGCAGTCGATGGGTACCGCACGTCTCAACCGCAGGGCATTGATCTTCATGCTGGGGATGGTGGGGCTGCTGTTGGCGGTCATCTACCTGGCGCTGCGCGGCAACGGCAACGGCGAAAGCGGTGCGCCGTCCGGGCCCGAAGAGCGGGTCGAGGTGCCAGACGCACCCTCACCGGTTCCCGAGCCGACTGCGGCTGCTGGAGCCCGCATGGCCATGGCCGCCGGGCCGGCCGCGCAGCAGGCGGCGCCGGCCGATGTACTGCCGGTCCCACTTCCCCTGCCGCAGCCTCCGCTTCCCGCCGACATCGAAACACTGCTGACGACACCTGGCGTCGGCAGCCTTGTCCAGCGCAGGCGTGGACAGGCGCTGGATGAAGCGGACGTGTCAGCCGCGTCCGCCGGGGAGGGCGCTGAAAGCCCCGCGGGGCTCGCGGCGGTGAGCAGGCCGTCCCCGGTACGCACGGCGACCGTGCTGGACAACGCAGCGTACCGGCTGTTGCGCGGTACCTACATCCGCTGCGTGCTGGAGACGCGCATCACCACCGATCTGGAAGGATTCACCGCCTGCGTGGTGTCCGAGCCGGTGTACTCCTTCAACGGGCGGCGTCTGCTGCTACCTGCCGGTTCCAGAGTGCTGGGGCAGTACGGTAGTGGCGCGGTGCGCGGCAAGCGGGTCGCCGTGGTGTGGGATCGCATCATCACCCCTGCCGGTATCGACGTCCCATTGTCGAGCCCGGGTATCGACACGCTCGGCAGCGCCGGTCATCCGGGACGGCACTCGGCGCACTGGGCGCAGCGGATATCCTCGGCGCTGCTGATCAGTCTGCTCAGCGATGCCTTCAAGTACTACGGCGAGAAGGACGGGCCGGCGTCGTCAACGTCCTATCCGGCGGCAGGGGCGGTGGTCCAGTCGCCGTACCAGAGCAATACCGCACGTACGCTGCAGGGGCTTGCGGGCCAGGCGGTGCGCGAGAGTGCCAACCGCCCAGCGACGGTGACGCTCGCCCAGGGCAGTCTGATCAACATCCTCGTCGCGCAGGATGTGGATTTCAGCACGGCGCTGCGGCCATGAGCAGCCTGCACCGTATCCGCGATGCGACGGCCGCCTGGTCGCATGGCGGCAACGATTTTCTGGCGTATCAGTACGCGCTGCTGGGCATCGCTGAGCTGCTGGAGCGGCAGGATGTGACCGAGATCTGCATCAACCGGGCCGGCGAACTGCATATGGAGACCTGTCAGGGCTGGGCGCGAATGGAGGTCCCCTCGCTGACCCACGCGCGCGCCCTGCAGTTCTGCACGGCCGTGGTCAACGAAAGTGGCACCGGACAATGCATCACCGATGCGGCCCCGATGGTGTCGCTGACCTTCCCCACCGGCCAGCGTGCCCAGCTGGTGGTACCGCCTGCCTGTGCGGCCGGTACGGTGTCCATCACACTGCGCCTGCCGGCGCACACCCGTCGGACCCTGCAGCAGTACGAGCAGGATGGCTTCTTCGCTGATCTGGGTGCGGACTGTGCGCAGGCCAGCCGCGAAAATGAAGAACTCGAAGCGCTGTTGGCGACGGGTCAGCATGCCTGCTTCTTCCGCCAGGCTGTGCGGCTGCGGCGGAACATCGTCGTGTCCGGGGCAACCGGCAGCGGGAAGACGAGCTTCATGAAGTCGCTCATCGACCACATACCCGACAGCGAGCGCCTGATCACGATCGAGGATGCGCGCGAGCTGTTCCTGACCCAGCCCAATGTGGTGCACCTGCTGTATTCCAAAGGCGGGCAGGGCAGCAGCCCGGTGACGGCGCGCGCCTGCCTGGAGGCCTGCCTGCGGATGAAGCCGGACCGGATTCTGCTTGCCGAACTGCGCGGTGATGAGGCGTTCTACTTCATCCGCAACTGTGCGTCCGGCCACCCCGGGTCGATCACCAGCTGTCACGCAGGCAGCGTGTCACAGACCTGGGATCAGCTGGCGCTGATGGTCAAGGCGTCGCCCGAAGGCGCCGGACTGGAGTTTCAGACGATCAAACGTCTGCTGCAGCTCACCATCGACATCGTCGTGCATATTCAGGCACACGCTGGCAGGCGCTGGATCACGGGTATCGCCTTCAATACGTCGAACAGGACCAACGCATGAACCGGAGGGAGTGATGCTTGACCTGAGCAGCTGCCAGCCGCTGGACGTACCGGCCGAGATGATGCACCACGTCGTCAAGGTGGAGTCGGCCTTCAATCCCTATGCCATCGGGGTGGTCGGCGGCCACCTGCAGAGGCAGCCACGCTCTTTGCCTGAAGCCGTGGCGACGGCCCGTCAACTGCAGTCCGACCGCCGCAATTTTTCCGTCGGGCTGGCCCAGGTCAACCGGCACAACCTTGCCCGGCTGGGGTTGGCCACGCTCGAACAGGCGTTCCAGGTGTGTCCCAACGTGCAGGCCGGTGCGCGCGTGCTGGCCGAATGCCATCGGCGCTACGGTGATTGGGGCAGGGCACTGAGCTGCTACTACTCGGGCAATGCGGTCACCGGTTTCCGGCATGGCTACGTGCAGAAAGTCGTTGCCTCGCTCGGCAGCGCTGCGCCCATCGGCATGGCACTGGACGGCGCAGGCGCCGCCGGCCGGGCCCACCCGCAAAGGCGGGAGGTGCCGGTGCGCGGCGCGCTGGTCCGGCGTCGCGGGCAACCGGATGCAGGGCAGACGCCCGCAGGAGGTGATGCTGCGTTCGTGTTCTAGCCGTGCACGGTTCTCGTTCATCCACGTTCCGGAGATCCACTATGACGCCGTCCGCCCATCGCGCAACCCGACGCCCTGTCCCCGACCTGGCGGTACCGCTGGCAGCTGCCTGGCTGTCGCTGCTGCCGATGCTGGCCTGGGCCGACAGCTACGGCAAAACCGACCGGAAACTGTGCGGCTTCCTCAACAATATTACCGGCTTGCTCGACCTGGGCTCGATGGCTGTGGTCACCATCGCTATCGTGTTTGCCGGCTACCAGATCGCCTTCAACCACAAACGCATCACCGAGGTGGCCTCGATCCTGGTTGGCGGGTTGTTCACGGGTGCGGCGGCGCAGATCGCCAAGATGGTGGTTGGCGGTGAGGGCAATGGATGCGAGGGCCTCGGCGCCCTGATCCAGGGATGGGTGACCTATGCAGCGTGATGCGATGTTCCGCGGCTGCACGCGACCGCCGATGTTTCTGGGGGTGCCCTATGTGCCGTTCTTCCTCGGGGCCGGCGGCGTGTTGCTGCTGGCCATGTACATCAATCTGTTCGTGCTGGCCGCGCTGCCGGTGGTGATCTTCGGCATGCGGGCGATGGCGAGCCGCGACGACATGATCTTCCGCCTGCTGTGGTTGCACCTGTTGCTGCGCCAGCAGCGGCACGGGCAGCAATCGCATCAGCGGGCGTATCGATTGATGCCGACAGCGCCTCGCCATCATTACCGCAAAGACCGATGTCGTTGAGCCGCAGCGTCGTTGTCCTGGCCCTTGTCCTTCATGCCTGCACTGGTGGAGTGCCATGTTCGATCCAGAATCGCCTGCCCGGCATTACATCCCGATTTCGACCCATGTCAGCCCCACGGTGCTCAAGACGACCGGAGGAGACCTTGCAGTGGTATGGCGGCTACAGGGACTGCCGTTTGTGGGGTGCGATGATGCCGACCTGTCGCGGCGGCACAACAGCTTCAACCACCTGCTGCAGACCTTGCGCGCACCGGACTTCGTGAATGTCGCGTTCTGGGTCCACGACATCCGCAGTCAGTGCCAGCTCCGTGACGAGAGCTGCTTCGCCCATGCGTTCAACCAGCAGCTATCGGACGACTATTTCGGCGCGTTGAGCCGCCGCCGTCTGCTCGCCAACCAGCTCTACCTGACCCTGCTGTATCGGCCGCAGCCTGGTCGGGCCCGGCTGCATGAGCGCGCCACCGACACGGCGCAGCTGCGACGCGAGCAGGACGAGGCGCTGGTCTGCGTGGCCGAGCTTGCAACGAACCTGGAGGCGGCGCTGGTGGAGTATGTGCCTCTGCGGCTGGGCATGTATGAAGCGGAAAATGGACAGGTGTTTTCCGAAGCGTTGGAGCTTTTTGGCTACATCCATAACCGCGTGCAGGAGCCGGTGCCGGTCCTCGCCGCACCGGTGCCCAGCTACCTGCCGCTGAGCCGACACCTGTTCAGCAGTCAGACCGGTGATTTCGTGGTGACCACACCAGCCGGGCAGAATCACTACGGCGCGATCTTGAATCTCAAGGAGTATCCCGAGACCACCCACCCTGGCGTACTCAACGGCTTGAAGTTTCTTGAGATGGAGTACGTCATCACCCACTCCTTCAGTCCGGTAGGTCGGCAGGAGGCGCTGCGGCGGCTGGACCGTACCCGGGGCATGATGATCTCGTCCGGCGACCGGGCAGTGAGCCAGATCGTCCAGCTCGACCAGGCGATGGATCAGCTGGCGTCCGGCCATTTCGTCCTGGGTGAGTATCACTTCTCGATGGCCGTGTACGCCGACGATCAGCCGCAGCTGGCCCGGCACGTCGCACTGGCCCGGGCCGAACTCTCCAATGCGGGCTTTGTCTCGGTGAAGGAGAACATGGCCGTGGTGGCGGCATTCCACGCGCAGCTGCCAGCCAACTGGATGTACCGCACCCGGTTGCCGCAGGTCAGTTCGCTGAACTTCCTTGGCCTGTCACCGCTGCACAACTTCGCCTCGGGCAAGGCCTGCGGCAACCCGTGGGGGCCGAGCATCAGTTGCCTGCAGGCCAGCAATGGGCAACCCTATTACTTCAACTTCCACGCCACCCAGCCCGGGGAAGATGCGACCGGCGAGAAAGCCATCGGCAACACCCTGGTGATCGGCAAATCGGGCACGGGCAAGACGGCGTTGATCAACTTCCTGCTCAGCCAGTCGCAACGGCTGGACCCCGCGCCGACCATCTTCTTCTTCGACAAAGACCGCGGCGCGGAGATTTTCGTGCGCGCCTGCGGTGGCAGCTATCTGGCACTGGAGCCGGGACTGCCCACCGGCTTCAATCCGCTGCAGTGTGCGCCCACGGCAGAGAACGCGCAGTTTCTCGTTGGTCTGTTGAAGATTCTGGCGGGCAAACCCACCTATACCGCGCGCGAAGAGCAGGAACTGAGCCGTGCGGTGGCTGCCGTGCTCGATGCCCCGGCGGCGCTGCGTTCGCTGCGCAACCTGCAGTCGAGCCTGCCCAACCATGGTGATGATGGGCTCCATGCGAGGCTGTGGCGCTGGACTGCGGGCCAGCCGCTGGGCTGGGTATTCGACTGCGGCGATGATCGGATCGACCTGGGCAGCGCCAACATCATCGGGTTCGACTACACCGGGGTGATCGACGATGCCGAGGTCCGGGTTCCCGTGATGGCCTACCTGATCCGTCGTCTGGAGGAACTGATGGACGGTCGTCGCCTGATCTATGTCATGGACGAGTTCTGGAAGATCCTCGACGGCGACGGAGGCCTGAAAGCCTTCGCACGCAACAAGCAGAAGACCATCCGCAAGCAGAACGGACTTGGCATCTTCGCTACGCAGAGCCCCGAGGATGCACTGGGCAGCGACATCGCCACCGCGCTCGTCGAGCAGACCGCTACCCTCGTGTTGCTGCCCAACCCCAACGCGGCACGCGCAGACTACGTCGACGGACTCAAGCTGACCGAAGCGGAGTTCACGGTGGTACGCGAACTCGACGAACGCTCGCGCAGTTTCCTGGTCAAGCAGGGACACGATTCGACCGTATGTCAGTTGAATCTGCGCGGGATGGACGATGCACTCGCGGTGATCTCCGCCTCCACCGACAGCGTGCGGACGCTGCACCAGGTGCTGGACACTGTCGCAGCCGAGCGCGGGTGCAGCCGCGATGCGCTGCAGCCGGAACACTGGCTGCAGCGGTTCCAGGCGGCGCGTGCTGGCTGTCGCCGCGACGGCATCGCAGGTGGCCAGGAGGATGCCGCATGAGCACGCAATGGACTGTTGTCCTGATAGCTGGCCTGCTCTGGTGGCCTTTGTGTGTGCGCGCCGATTGGCGGGTCCATGACGAACGTGGCCGCAAGGTCCTGGAGGAGCTCAAGCGCCAGCACGCACCGGGCACGGCCAGCGGACGACGCTCGACTGAGGCAGGCGCGGACAAGCCGGCCGGCCCGGGCCTGGCGCTTGATGATCAGGAACCGGCGAAGGAGCTGGATCTGGATGCGAGCGCACTGCGGTGTCCCGCGCCGCGCAAGGGCGTTGGCGGAATGGTGGCAGCCAAGGCACAGCAACAGCAGTGGCAGCTTTGCCGGGACATCGTCGCAACCGAGCTGGCGCAGTACCGGTATGCGCTGGCCATGCGCGCGGTTGCACTGACGCGGCAGGACCGGCTGCGCGCATTGGAAGATGAGCGCGCAACGCTGACTGCGGTCACCGATGCTGGTCGTCTGCACAGCAACAGCAACGCGCTGCTGGCACTGCAGGCTCGGCTGGTGGTGGATGCACAGCAGTACCGCACTTACATGGACGCCTACGCAGCACGCCTGGTCCACCTGCGCGCTCTGCAACAGGCCGTCGCGCAGCGCGCAGTCAACGGGCGCAGTGACGCGGGTGCTGATGTGATACGGGGTGGACTCTCGCTGGCGACGCTTGAATTGGCCCTCAGAGCGGCCAGGACGCCGCGCAGGCAGGACGCCCCCGATCGCTGAGCCGACGCGCGCCGAGCTCATCCGGGTACACAGGGGAGGGACAAGATGAACAGAATGCTTTCCATGCTGCCAGGCATCCCCCGCATGCAATGGGAGGGCGTGGCCCAGTACGTCTTCTTCGACCGGATCTTCGCCTTCATCGATCATGAGATCCAGGCATTCCAGCACAACGTGCTGCAGCAGATGCTGGTGTGGGTCAGCAGCGTTGCGCTGGTGCTGGGCACTGCATGGATCATGTGGCAGGGGGTGCGCATTCTCAGCGGCCAGGCGCGCAACGTCATGGAGCTCATGGTCGAAAGCGGGCGCGTTGCGGTCATCACCACGGCGGCGCTGACCATGTCGTTGGGTGGGTCAAGCCTCTATGGGCTGCTTGCAGGCACCTTGCCCGCAGAAATCACGCGGATGATGACCGGTCGCGAGGGCAGCGCCGCCAGCCAGGTCGATCGCCAGATGCGCACGATGGAGGCGGTGATGGTGGCCTTCGATGCGCTGGGCATGCAGGCCAACGGCGACCTGGCGCTGAAGACTGACACCGACCGGGCGCAGTGGATGGCCGGGGTCGGCGTTGCCGGGCCGGCGCTGGTCGGCGGCGCGCTGCAAGTGACCTACAAGATGGCGCTTGCGCTGTTCGTGGCCTTCGCACCGCTGTTCATTCTGTGCCTGATGTTCCGCTCCACCCAGCAGTTGTTTCACAAGTGGCTGCTGTACGGCGTCGGTACGCTGTTCTCGTTCGCGCTGATGGCGTTCATGGCGGTGATGGTGGCCAAGATCGTCGTGGCGGTGGCTGCGATGTGCATCGTGCAGTATGTGGCGGCGGCGGCTCTGCAGGTGCAGCCGATGAGCGTATCCAGCACGGCGATGCTGCAGGGCGGGATCGGCCTGCTGCTGACCTTGTCGCTGGTTACCGTCCCGCCGATGGCGGCGTACTTCTTCCAGGGCACCTTGGGCAGCTATATGCCGTACTCCTATTTTGGCGGGCGACCCGGTGCACTGGCAGCGGGCGAACGGCCCGGAGAGGCCGGCTATCGAGGGGGCAGCGCAGACGCGTCGGCGGCAGGGGACCCGCCCGCCGCCCGTCACGTCTACGGAACAACGGCCGCCGTGCTGGGCGGATGGGTGGCGCAGGCCGATGTGATCAAACGCCCAGGAGGCGCCACGTGAGGCCGACCTTGCTGCTCTTGCTGCTGCCTGCCGTGCAGGCGCCGGATAGCTATGAACCCCTGCCGTATCGGGACAACGACCCGTTTGTCTTCTGCACGCAGGGCCACGAGCAGCACCGCGCGCGGATGTGCTGGCAGCCGCTGCCGCCGTTCACCGGCCAGTGGATGCCGACCGGCGTCTGCCGGCCTGAAAATACCTATGGGCGGCCATGGACGGCACGCGACCGCCACGCCCTGCAGCTCTACCTGCGGGTGTGCCCCGGCGCAGGCCAGAGTGGTCCGTGGCAGGGTCGTGGCCGGCCCGAGCAGACGCCGCATCGCCATTGAGGCCGGGGACCGTCAATGCCGGCGCCTGGCGTCGGCGGCCGGCGAACGCGAAGGGCTGCCCACGACGGCACCCAAAACACGGATAATGGCGCGATGACCGTTGCGCATGCCCCCCCGCCGATCGACCTGCCGCAGGAGGATGAGGCGTTTCTGCGCACCCAGCTGATTACCTACATCGGTAACAAGCGGGCGCTGCTGCCGTTCATCGAGACCGGGATCAACCAGGCCAAGCGGCAGCTGGGCAAGGAAAAAATCGACTTCCTGGACCTGTTCTCCGGCTCCGGGGTCGTGGCGCGGCTGGCGCGCCGCCATGCTGCTGCGCTGCATTGCAATGATCTTGAGCGTTACAGCCGGGTGGCCAATGCCTGCCATCAGGCCAATGCCAGTGAGGTTGACACGGGTGCGCTGGCAGCCGAGCTGGAGCGCGTGCGCATCCAGGTGCAGCGTCACCTCGCGCCGGGCTTCATCGCTGAGCTGTACGCCCCCCGCGATGATGCCAACATCCAGCGCGGCGAGCGGGTGTTCTACACCCGGCGCAATGCCATGTTTCTGGATACCTTCTGCCAAGTGCTGGCCGACACGCCAGCCGAGCTGCGCGCGTTCGTGCTCTCGCCAGTGCTGGCGCAGGCCTCGATGCACGCCAACACCTCCGGGGTGTTCAAGGGCTTCTACAAGAACAGCAACGGCGTAGGGCAGTTCGGCGGCACAGGTCGCAACGCATTGGCGCGCATTCTGCGCGACATCGAGGTGCAGGCCCCGGTCTTCAGCCGTTTCAACTGTCAACTGCACCTGCACAGCAGCGACGCCAATGCGCTGGTGCGCCAGCTGCCGCCGGTGGATGTGGCCTACTTCGACCCGCCTTATAACCAGCATCCCTACGGCTCGAACTATTTCATGCTCAATCTGCTGTGTGACTATCGCAGGCCTGAGCAGATCAGCGCTGTGTCCGGCATACCGGTGGACTGGAACCGCTCGGATTACAACAAGGCGCGGCTGGCCGAGGCGGCGCTGTTCGATGCGGTCGAACAGGTGGATGCGCGCTTTGTGCTTGTCTCCTACAACTCGGAAGGCTTCATCAGCCACGAGCGCTTCCTCAGCGAGCTGGAAAGCGTGGGCAAGGTGAGCGTGATGGACACGCGCTACAACACGTTCCGTGGCAGCCGGAACCTGTCCGGTCGCGATATCCACGTGACCGAGTTTCTGTATCTGGTCGACAAGAGGTAATACCGTAGATGGCGGACAAGGATGGACTGCGCCTCGCGCGCGATGGTCAGGTGATCAACCGCACCTCGTTCCGGCAGGAAAAGGCGCTGGACCGCGCAGTGCTGGCAATCGCGGCCGAGCTGCGACTGCACTTCCCCGGCATCAGGCTTTCGCACGTGCGCGAATGGAAGGTGGCCGATGTGGTGGCTGCACTGCGTTACACCCACCCCGGCGTCGACTTCCAGTGCTTCTTCGGCTCGTCGAGCATCCGCCCCGATGGCGGCATTCTCTCGCTTGTGCGCGACGACGGCCAGCATCTGCCGATTCTGATCGCGGAGAAGAAGAACCAGGGCACCAACGACCTGCGTGCGCTGGAAGGCAAGGGCAAGCAGGCACGCGGCAATGCCATCGAGCGGCTTGGCAAGAATGTCATCGGCTTCCGTGCGGCAATGTCCCACGAAGCGATCTTTCCCTTCGTATGTTTCGGCGATGGCTGTGACTTTGCTGACGACTCCACCATTCTCGACCGGGTGGTGACCATCGCCCAGTTCGGTGCGCTGAACACCGAGCATCTGTTCCGGCAGGGCGCGCGGGGTGAGTTCCAGCGCGGAACGTTCCATTTCCGGGTCGCCGAGTGGAGCGAGTCGGAAATGACCCATCTGGGGCTGTCGATCGCGTGGCAGAGCGTGGCGCATTACCTTCAGCATTACGGCAGCAACCGCTTCCTGTAACGTCACTACGCAGGGCCCACCGCGTGGCTCTGCCTGGCGGGACGACACGCGCTGGCTCACGCGCTGCCGGGCGTGTAGATTCCGGTCGCCGCCGCGGCGGAATCGGGTCGTTCTCAAACGGCACGTCCGCTCCCGCCCGCGCCGGGTTCATGCGACCCCGTCATCCCGAATGGGCGCAGTCGTTGGGCTGTTGGCCATTGCGCACCATTCCGCAGGAGTGTTCTGTTCATGCCAAAGTCTGTTTCTGTAACGCTCGCGCTGATAGTAAGCCTGGTCATCGGCCACGTGCTGTCGGGCTGGTTGGTCCTGTTGCTGTTGCGGTTGGACACCGGCCATCTGGCCTGGAATACCTATTTCACGTACATCGCCGCACTGGGCCACCCCCAGGTCGCAGCCCATGCCACGCGCATCGGCCTTGCCGGCGTGCTGGGTTTCGGTCTCCCGCTGGCGCTGCTCATCACGGTCGGGTATGCAGGGTGGCGGCGCGGACGCAGACAGGCCCTGCATGGCGATGCGCGTTTTGCTACCGGCAGTGAGCTGGCGCGCCACGGGCTGTTCGAAAAGAGCAGCGACAGCCTGGTAGTGGGCAGCCACCGTGGCAGACTACTGCGCCTTTCCGGCCAGCAGTTCGCGATCCTGGCCGCGCCCACGCGCTCGGGCAAAGGCGTGGGCGTGGTGATCCCGAACCTGCTCGAGTATGGCGAATCCATGGTGGTGCTGGACATCAAGCAGGAGAACTTCGATCTGACCAGTGGGTGGCGTGCCAGCCAGGGACAGGAGGTCTACCTGTTCAACCCCTTTGCCGAGGACCGACGCACCCACCGTTGGAACCCGCTGCGCTATGTGTCTGAAGACCCGTCATTTCGCATCTCCGACCTGTTGAGCATCTCGGCGATGCTGTATCCGGACGGCGGCGATGACCAGAAGTTCTGGGTCAGCCAGTCGCGCAACGCATTTCTGGCTATCACGCTCTATCTGTTCGAGAACCGCGACAACGAGTACCGCATGGGCTTCCCGCGTGAGAAGGATGCGCCGACCCTGGGCCAGGCGTTCAGGCTGGCCTGTGGCGATGGTAGTGACCTTCGAGTGTTTCTCAGAAAGCTGGCATCGCGTCCTTTCGTAGGCAGCGATTGCCGGGCGGCGTTCAACAACCTGCTTTCGCAGGCCGACGACACCTTCGCTTCGATCATGGGCACATTCAAGGAGCCGTTGAACGCGTGGATCAACCCCGTGCTGGACGCGGCCACCAGCGACGACGACTTCCTCCTGACTGATCTGCGCAGGAAGAAGATGACGATCTACGTCGGTATCCAGCCGGACAAGCTGGCCGAAAGCCGGCTGATCATCAACCTGTTTTTCAGCCAGCTCATCAACCTCAACACACGGCAGCTGCCGGATTCGAACCCAGAGCTGAAGCATCAGGTTCTGCTGCTGATGGACGAGTTCACTTCCATCGGCAAGGTTGAGATCATCGCATCGGCGGTGTCCTACATGGCCGGCTACAACGTGCGCTTGCTGCCGATCATCCAGAGCATGGCGCAGCTGGACGCAACCTATGGAAAGGACGTGTCGCGCACCATCCTCACCAATCACGCGCTGCAGATTCTATACGCGCCGCGCGAGCAGCAGGATGCGAACGATTACTCAGAGATGCTGGGATACACCACGCTGCGCCGCAAGAACGTCACGCAGGGCCGTGACAGGTCCCACAGCTTCAGTGACGAGCGCCGCGCGTTGATGCTGCCGCAGGAACTGAAGGCAATGGGCGACGACACCGAGGTGTTCATTTATGAAGGCCTTCCGTTCCCGGTGAAATGCAGGAAGATCCGCTACTACAAGGATCGCTACTTCACCTCGCGTCTGCTGCAGAAGATCGATGTGCCGGCGCTTGACATCACGGTGGGTGACGCGCGGCCGGCCTGAAGGCGCGCCTCCACGTCCGGGCGTGCACCTGCGGCCGCACGCTGCGTGCGCACGCCGAGCTGCTGAACGGGGAGCACCCCGTCTTCCCTGGGCGCGCAATCGCCGCGCCCATACTCCATCGCAGGCTCTCCTGCCGCCGCACTGCCGAGCGCGCGTGGACCGGTTTTCGCCGTCTGCACGCGTAGCGGCCTACGCGCCACCGTCTCGGGCCGATCGCCCAGAATCCACTCGTGTCGCAAAATGCACAGACGCGAATCTGTGGCGTGGTCGAGCCAATGCGCTCGCGGGACGCGATTCTGCCTTTCCTATAGATTGTGATATTGCGATTGAAAGCGCCGCTTATCAGTGCGGGGTTTTCCTACAGCACTATAAGAATGGTTGTATGGCGCTGTAAGTTTAACCTCTAAACATGCTTTTTTGACGTTATCAGCCATTAAGCGGCTGCAGTGCATGTGGCAATCTGCGCCGCGTCGGCAAGCCGTTCCACCCGCGCATGCTGTGCGCGGTAACCGCCAATCGTAACTATCTCTTCGAAAAAAAACGCGCGTGCGAGCGAGCGTCTGCATGCAGACGCCGTCTGCTCAGGCGTCGTGCGTCCTGCATCCACGGTAAGACCTTGTAGAAGAAACGTTGACTGACTACCAATGAAGATCGCTGTCCGAAGTCTGCTGTTTTGCCTGAGCTCCCTTGCGCTTGCTGGCTGTGCCTCGCATGCACCTGATTTTTCCGGGCGTTGGAAGCCGGTGAATCGGCTGGCCAGCTCCACCACATCCATTCCGCTCTACCAGGATTATGTCTACCAGGTGTCACCGATGGATGGCACGTTGAAGACCCTGCTGGAGCGATGGGCGCGCGATACCGGGCTGTCGCTGGATTACCGCTTGGACCGCGATTACACCCTGATCGCCGCGCTCACCCGGATCAGCACCACCGAGCGCAGCGCCGCGCTTTCGGAGCTGGGCCGTGCGTATGAAGCGCAGGGCGTTCACATCACCACCGAAGGCCAGCAGTTGCGTGTGCAGAGCGCCACGGCACCCACCGCGCCCTGACCGCCAACGACGCGCTCGGCGTCATGACATTCCCATACCGGTAGATCGATGTTCAGAAGGAAAGATCCCTCCCGCAAGGGCCAGGTCGACAAGGCTGTGGCCAAAGCGGTCAGTTATGAGATTACCGTGGCAGACCTGGCACGGCGCAGCGAACGCCGCGCGTGGCAGGTTGCCGGCGCGGCGGTGCTGATGTCGCTCGCGCTTGCCGGCGGCTACTACTACGTGCTGCCGCTGAAAGAGAAGGTGCCGTTCCTGGTGATGGCCGACGCCTACACCGGCACGGCCACTGTTGCGAGGCTGAGCGGGACCCTGGGCATGGCGCGCGTCGGCCGCAACGAAGCGGTCAACCGCAGCAATGTGGCCCAGTACGTGCTCGCCCGCGAATCGTACGATGCCGCGGTGATGGGGCTGCGCGACTGGAACCTGGTGTTCACCATGTCCTCCAGTGGCGTCGCCGCCACTCACCGCCAGCGCTACGCAGCGACCAACCCGAACAATCCGATTGCCGTTTACGGCAAGGAGCGCGCGATACGTGTGCGCATTCTGAGCCTGACCCCGCTGGGCGTCGGTGCGGATGGAAGCTTCAAGGGCGCTTCGGTACGTATCCAGCGCACGCTGCTGGACAAGCGCACCGGTGTACAGCGCCTGCTGGACAACCAGATCGTCACGCTCCGTTTCACGTACCGCGGTGACCTGGCGCTGAGCGAGCACGATCGCGTTCTCAATCCGCTGGGCTTCCAGGTCACCGAATATCGCGTCGATACCGATTACGCACGCGGCGTTCCGGCGGATGGAAACGTCCCCGCAGGCGATGGCCACGAAACCGAAGACGTGCTCATGCCGCCGTCGGGTGCCGGCAGCGAGGCTGCCGCAGGCATCGCGCAGCCCGCTGATCTGGCGCCCACGGATCCGACACCGGCCACTGCCCTCACGGTAAACCCATGACTCACATGACTCCTGCCCTCTGCATTGCCGCCGCGCTTGCACTGTTGCCCGGCGCGCCGTTACGCGCGGCCACGCCGGTTTCCACCGTCTCTTCCACCGGTGCAACGGTGGTGGATCGCTACCAGTACCAGGATGACGCCCTGTACACGGTGCGCACGGGACTGGGCCTGACCACGCAGATCGAGCTCAGCCCGGATGAGGACATCCTGGATTACAGCACCGGCTTCAGCAGCGGCTGGGAGCTGACCCGGCGCGGCAACGTGTTCTATCTGAAGCCGAAGAACGTCGACGTGGACACCAATATGATGGTGCGCACGCAGACCCATTCGTATGTGTTCGACCTCAAGGTGGTGGCCACCGACTGGCGCCGCACCGAAGACGCCAGACGCGCTGGTGTGCAGTACCGCATCGTTTTCGATTACCCGCAGGACGTCCAGTTCAGGCCCGTCCAGGAAGCGGTGGAAGGAGAGGCAGTGCCGCTGCTGAGCAGCACGCTGGCCAAGGACCGCGTGTACAACTTCGACTACGCGTTCTCGGCCAGCCGCGCGCGCAGGTTGAACTGGCTGGTGCCGCTGAATGTGTGGGACGACGGACGCTTCACCTACATCCGTCTGCCCAACTCGGCAGAGACGCGCACCGGTAGTTTCCCGGCGGTGTTTGCACGCGACACACGCCAGAGCGAGGACTTCGTGGTGAACACCACCGTCGAGGGCTCCACGCTCATCGTCCATGGCACCTATCCCTATCTGGTCATCCGGCACGGCAAGTCCGTGGTCGGTCTGCGCAGGAACACGCACAAATGAGCAACCACGATCCGCATGACGATCAGGCACCGCAGGGTGCAGAGGCTGAGACCGTGACCGCCACTCCTTACAAGCAGGACGTGGAGGCAGCGACGCCACCCGACCTTGACGCGGCGGCGCCCCGCCTGCGCTCGGCCGAAGAGCGGCGGATGAACCGCAAGGCGCTGATGTTCCTTGCCGCGCTTGCCGTGCTGATGCTGGGCATGGGCACGTTGATGTGGACCAAGCTGCGTGGCGACACGCAGACGCCTGCACCGATGCGCGAGGTGGCGCGGGTGGCAACGCCGGCATTGCCGACCGTGGCGCCCACGCTGGAGGCCGAGCTGCCTGCCCAGGTGCCGACCGTGGCGGTCCCGCTGCCCCTGCTCCCCCCGCCGCCGACACCGGAGGCACCGATGCGGTTGAGCGTGCAGGCCGACGAGCCGGTCCAGGACCGTGGTCCCTCACTGATGCAGCGCCGCATGGCAGCCAGCAGCGCTACGATGGGTGGTGACGGCGGTGGCCGCTCGGCACAGCAGGCCAGCAGTGCCGGTACCTATGCTGAAATGATGCGTGCGGCAATGGGCGCATCCGGCATTGGCCAGCAACCGACGGCTGCGCCGTCGCGCGGTCCCGATGTGGCAGACGTTGCGCAGGTCGGCACGCTGCGCAGCCCGGATACCCTGCTGGTGCGCGGCAGCTACCTGCGCTGCGTTCTGGAAACACGCATCATTACCGACAACCCCGGTTTCACCTCGTGCCTGGTCACCGAACCGGTCTACTCGGTCAATGGCCGCACGATGCTGCTGCCCAGGGGCTCGAAGATTCTGGGCAGGTATGGCGGCGGCCCAAGCGGCGAGCGGGTGAGCGTCGTCTGGGACCGCATCACCACCCCTAACGGGCTGGATGTGGCGATGTCCAGCCCGGGCATCGACAACCTCGGCGGTGCCGGTCATCCGGGCGACTATTCGGCCCACTGGGCCGGCCGGATTACCAGTGCGCTGATGATCAGTCTGCTTGCCGATGGCTTCAAGTATGCGGCAGCCGAGAGCGGCCCGCCCAGCAGCAGCATCGGCGTTGGCGGTGTCGTGCACCAGAAACCGTATGAGAGTGCGACCGCTCGCACCATGGAGCGGCTGGCGGTGGATGCACTGAGCAGTCGCCGCCCGCCCACGGTGACCATCAACCAGGGCGAGATCGTCACTGTGTACGTCGCCAAGGACCTCGACTTCTCGGCCGTCCTGCCGTCTGGTCGCGGTTGAGCAGGCACGCCTCATGAGCCTGGAAACTTCGACCCACACGCCGCCGCACAGCGCACCTGCCACAGGTGTGTCCAGTGACTTTCTCAACTACCAGTATCACGTGCTGGGCATCGGCGAGTACCTGGACACCCAGGATGTGACCGAAATCTGCGTCAACCGTCCCGGCGAGATGTACCTGGAGTCGAACGGCCAGTGGCGCCGCGTGGACGTACCTTCGTTGACGTTCGAGCGCGCACGGCAGTTCTGCACCGCCGTGGTGAATGAAAGCAACACCGGGCAGCGCATCACCGATGCCGACCCTGTGGTGTCGCTGACCTTCCCCAGCGGGCAGCGGGCGCAGTTCGTGATTCCCCCGGCGTGCGACCCGGGCAAGGTGTCCATCACCATTCGTCTGCCATCGACCCAGGGCCGGAGCCTGGACCGGTACGAAGCCGACGGCTTTTTCGAGCAGATCCTGGAGCAGGGCGCCAGTGTCAGTGAGCACGACAGACAGTTGCTGGCACTGCGTGAGCAGAAGGCGTACGCCGCGTTCTTCCGCATGGCCGTCCAATACCGCAAGAACATCGTGGTGGCCGGTGCGACCGGCAGCGGCAAGACCACGTTCATGAAGTCGCTGGTCGAGCAGATCGGGGACGGCGAACGTCTGGTCACCATCGAAGATGCGCGGGAACTGTTCCTGCGCCAGCCCAACGTGGTGCACCTGCTGTACAGCAAAGGCGGGCAGGGCACTGCGAACGTGACCGCCAAGAGCTGCATGGAGGCCTGCCTGCGCATGAAGCCCGATCGCATCATCCTGGCCGAGCTGCGCGGCGATGAAGCGTTCTACTTCATACGAAACTGCGCTTCGGGGCATCCCGGGTCGATCACCAGCTGCCATGCCGGCAGCACCGAGCAGACGTGGGACCAGCTCGCGCTGATGGTGAAGGCGTCCAGCGAGGGGGCCGGGCTTGAGTTCGATGTCATCAAGCGCCTGCTGCGCATGACCATCGACATCGTGGTGCATATCCATGCGCATGGCGGCCGCCGCTATATCTCCGGGATCGACTTCGACCCGATGCGGAGTCAGCGCGGATGAGCATGATCCTGCCAGAAGAGGAAAGTTGCTGATGGTGCCCGGTCTGGAACAACTGGCATGCCCGGAGCTGGCCGTGCCGGCCTCGATCATGCACCACGTCGTGCAGGTGGAGTCATCGCACAACCCCTATGCGATCGGCGTGGTCGGCGGCCGCCTTGCGCGGCAACCACGCACGCAGGACGAGGCCGTGGCCACCGCCCGCATGCTCGAGAAGGAAGGCTACAACTTCTCCCTGGGCCTGGCCCAGGTCAACCGCCATAACCTGCGCAGGCATGGGCTGGATACCTACGAGATGGCGTTTGGACAGTGCGCGAATCTGCAGGCCGGCGCGCGCATTCTGGCGGACTGCCATGCACGTGCAAAAGGCGATTGGGGCAAGGCGTTCAGCTGCTACTACAGCGGCAACTTCCGCACCGGCTTCAAGCACGGCTATGTGCAGAAGGTGTTCGCCTCAATGCAGGGTGCTGCCAGGTCGTCGATAAAACCGATTCCGCTGGCCGACGGTGTCGCCGGTGTGCCAAGGCGAAGCACCGCACGCAGCGCATCGTCGCTGTTGCAGGCGCGCACTGCGACCGTGCAGCGGCCGGCGATTTCACTTGCCGACGGGTCTGGCAGCAGCGCGCCTACGGGTGACATCGCCATGGCAGCAACGCCCGTGCACACCGGCGAAGCGTTTGCAGCGACGCCGCCTGCCAACGACGAGGCGCCGGTGGTGTTGCAGCCTCATGGCGCGGCGCCCGCAAGCGGCGCGGTCACGGCACCCGCGCGTTCGGCCGGGGTTGCATCACCCCCAGACCGGCCTGGCGACGGCGCATTTGTTTTCTAGCCGGCTCACGGCTCGACATCACGACATCCCGCTATTTACTGAAAGGAGCAACAACCATGAACACCGCCACGCAGAACATCGCCAGCCTGAAATCCATCGCCCGCAGTCTGGCCTACGCCGTTGCGTTCACCGCGGCCGTCGCGGTACCAGAGGTCATGGCACAGGAAGGACTGGCCGACACCTCGGAAAAGGTCTGCGGCTTCTTCAGCCAGATCACCGGCCTTCTGGGCATGGCGTCCATTGCGGTGGTCACCATTGCTGTCATGTTTGCCGGTTACCAGATCGCCTTTGCCAACAAGCGCGTCTCCGACGTTTCGACCATTCTGATCGGGGGTCTGCTCATCGGCGCCGCCGGCCAGATCGCCAGCATGGTACTGGGCGACGGTGCGCAGGAGTGCACGCCTGGCAACACGTTCGCCCTGGTCCAGCAGACTGTTCAGTTCCACCGTGCGTAAGAACGTGCTTTTCCGCGGCTGCACCCGACCCGCGATGTTCATGGGGGTTCCTTATGTGCCGTTCTTCATGGGCGCAGGGGGCTGCCTGCTGCTGGCGATGTACATCAACCTGCTGCTGCTCGGCCTCATCCCACCGGTGATCTTCGTGATGCGCCACATGGCCAAACGTGACGAGATGATCTTCCGGCTGCTCGGGCTGCGGCTGCAGTTCCGGTTGCGGGCCCGCAATGTTCCTCTGCACGACGGCATGTGGGTGTTCAGCCCGAATGCCTACCGCGAACGCCCGGCACCCCACGGCTGAGCAGGCGCGATATGCGGTCACGCGCCGGCATCGCAACCGCGCCGGCGCCCTTCCACCACGAGATAGTCATGTTTACTCCCGATACGCCCATCAGCGAGTTCATTCCCCTGTCCTCACATGTCGCTGCCAATGTGGTGAAGACCACCGGCGGCGACTACCTGATGACCTGGCACCTGGAAGGGCTGCCGTTTGTCGGACGCGATGAGTGGGAACTGGAGCACCGGCACAACACCTTCAACCGGATGCTGCAGACACTGCGCGCGCCGGATTTCGTCAATGTCGCGTTCTGGACCCACGACATCCGCCGGCGGCGCACGTTGAAGGAGCGGAGTCGGTTCAAGCAGCGCTTCAACCAGCAGGTATGCGACCAGTACGTGGACATGCTCTCCAGCCAGCGCATCATGCAGAACGAACTGTACCTGACCATGCTTTACCGGCCGGTGGTCAGCGGGAAGCGGTTCGTGGAGAAATCAACGGACGTGACCCGCCTGCGTGAGGAACAGGACCAGGCAGTAGCCAAACTGCTGGAGCTGGCAGGCAATGTCGAGGCCGTGATCCGCGACTACGCCCCGTATCGGCTCGGCATGTACGAGGCCGCCAACGGGCTGGCGTTCTCGGAAACGTTGGAGTTCTTCGGGTACCTGCTCAACCGCAATGATGAGCCGGTGCCGGTGCTGGGCGCGCCTGTGAAGGACTACCTGCCGGTGAGCAGGCACATGTTTTCTGCCAGGACAGGTGATTACGTGATTGCCACACCCAATGGTGCCAATCACTTCGGCGCCATTCTGAACATCAAGGAGTATGCCGACGGTACCTGGCCGGGCATCCTCAACGGGCTGAAGTATCTGGATTTCGAGTACGTCATCACCCACTCATTCAGCCCCATGGGGCGCCAGGACGCGCTGACCGCGCTGGACCGGACCAAAGGCATGATGATCTCCTCCGGCGACAAGGCCGTCAGCCAGATCGTCGAGCTGGACCAGGCCATGGATGCGCTCGCCTCGGGCAGCTTCGTGCTGGGGGAGTACCACTTCATCATGGCGATCTACGCCGACAGCCAACAGGGGCTGTCGCAGAACGTCGCAGCCGCGCGTGCCGAGTTGTCCAACGCCGGCTTCGTCAGCGCCAAGGATGATCTTGCCGTCGCGTCCTCGTTCTATTCCCAGCTGCCCGGCAACTGGCGCTACCGCACGCGACTGGCCAAGGTCAGTTCGCTGAACTTCCTGGGCATGTCGCCGCTGCACAACTTCGCTACCGGCAAGCAGCACAACAATCCATGGGGTGACTGCGTGACCACGCTGCAGACCACCAACGGGCAGCCGTATTACTTCAATTTCCACGCCACGCACCCTGCTGAGAACTCGCTGGGTGAGAAAGCCATCGGCAACACCATGGTCATCGGCAAATCGGGCACGGGCAAAACAGCGCTGATCAATTTCCTGCTCAGCCAGGTGCAGAAGGCCGAGCCGGCACCGACGATCTTCTTCTTCGACAAGGACCGTGGCGCGGAGATCTTCGTGCGGGCCTGCGGCGGCAACTACCTCGCGCTGGACAACGGTGCGCCGACCGGATTCAACCCGTTTCAATGTGAACGAACCGAAGGCAACGTGCAGTTTCTGACTGACCTGGTCAAGGTGCTGGCGGGCAAGGCGGTATATACCGCGCGCGAGGAGGAGGACATCCATCGCGCCGTGGAAAGCATGCTGGACACACCGATGCACCTGCGCAGCATGACCAACTTCCAGAAGAGCCTGCCGAACATGGGTGATGACGGCCTTTATGCGCGCCTGCGCCGCTGGACGGCAGGCAACTCGCTGGGTTGGGTGTTTGATAATCCGTTGGACACCGTCGACCTGTCACGCGCCAACATCATCGGTTTTGACTACACCGACGTCATCGACAACCCCGAGGTGCGCGTCCCGGTCATCAACTACCTGCTGCATCGGCTGGAATCGCTGATCGACGGGCGTCCACTGATCTACGTGATGGACGAGTTCTGGAAGATTCTTGACGGCGAGGGCGGCCTGAAGGAGTTCGCCAAGAACAAGCAGAAAACCATCCGCAAGCAGAATGGCCTGGGCATCTTTGCCACGCAGAGCCCGGAAGATGCGCTGAAGAGTGACATCGCCGCCTCGCTGATCGAGCAGACCGCCACGCTGATCCTGCTGCCCAATCCCAATGCCAGCAAAGCCGACTACATGGACGGACTGAAGCTGAGCGAGGCCGAGTTCAAGGTCGTGGCTGCACTGGATGAGCGCTCACGCTGCTTCCTGGTCAAGCAGGGGCACGCCTCAAGCGTATGCCAGCTCAACCTGCGCGGCATGGACGACGTTCTTGCCGTCATCTCGGCGTCCACCGACAACATCGAGGTCATGCACCGCGTGCTGGGCGACGTGGCGAGCCGTGAAGGCGTAGCAATTGACCAGCTCACGCCGGAGCACTGGTTGGCCGAGTTCCAGGCGCAACGCAAGGGCTCGGGAAGGGGCAACAACGAGCAGAACCGCGCGGGCGCCTGAGGGCCGCGGACATCACATGGAGAAGGCTATGAAGAACAAGATCAGTGGGGCTTGCGGTGAACGCAGGCGCGTTAAATCGCGACGTTTTGCCTGTGCCGCCCTTGCTGCGTCGATGGCGTGGAGTACAGGGGCAACGGCGGGCATCCCCGTCCTGGATATACCCAATACGGTGCAAAGCATGATCTCGGCCATGCAGGATGTCGTCATGAGCGCCAATGACGCAGCCGAGTATGCCGAGCAGGCCAGGCGCTGGAAAGAACAGCTTCAGCAGTTCCAGCAGCAGCTGGTACGCGTGCAGGCGCAGCTTCGCACGGTTGATCTGCCCGCCATGCAGGCACTGGTGCCGGTTGCGGAAAACTACATGGTTAAGGAGAGCTGCGGAGGCGAAGCGCGCGGATTCCAGCAGGTGTGGACGCTGGTCGACATCAAGGATGACAACAGCGTGCGGGCCCAGCAGCAGCAGATCTGCGTGAACATCCGGGTCATGAAGAACAAGAAGTACAACGACTCTGTCCGCTATCTGACCCATTCGATCCCCGGCATAAAGAAGATGCTGGGCGACATCTACGCCACGCGCGCGCGGAACAACGATCAGGGAACCTTGCAGGGCGTGGACAGCGAGTCGCTGCGCACTGCCAATGATATCGAGGCGGCCGGCATGGAATGGCAGGGGCGGATGATGGCCTATGACGCCTACATCCAGACCATGGAGGAGAACCAGCGGATACTCGCCAACGAAGCGCTCAAAGGCAGCCGGGGCAACCGGCTGATGCGCACGGTGGTGCAAACGACTGCAATGAAGCTGGCGCTGGAAGGCTGAGCATGCCAATGACTGATGTGCTCGACGCACTGCGCGGCGCCGCAGACGTGTCGCGAAGCGTGATGGCCACGGGGTCGGCAGGCGATTTTGCCTTCTTCAAGCTGATCATGAACCACGTAAGTCACCAGGTGTCGGTGCGTGGCGCTGACATGCTGCTGCGTTTTTCCAGCATTGTGTCAGCCGCTGCGCTGACCCTGTTGACGCTGTGGATCATGATCCAGGGGTACCGCATCGTCACCGGTCGCAGCCGCGATTCGATGATGGCGCTGGTGACCAACACGGGACGCGCCTGCGTGATTGTCTCGGTGGCCATGGTCTTTGGTGCCACCGGTGACACGATCAAGGACTTCGTGACCGGCGACATGAAGCAGGTCATCACCTTTGCGGTGACCGGCAAGAACGAGTCGGCCGAGGCGATGATCGACCGGTCGCTGGCCTACATGCAGTTGGCCATGTCGAGCATCGATGCGATCGATGTGGTCAAGGACCAGGGGCTCTCAGCCGAGAAGACCCGCGCCTTGTACATGGTGGGGCTCGGCATTGGCGGCCCGGCGGTAACCGCAGGCTCCATGCTGCTGCTGTACGAGGTGGCGATGATGCTGTTCATCGCCTTCGGCCCGGTGTTCATCATCTGCCTGCTGTTTGACCAGACCCGATCGCTGTTTCAGCGCTGGCTGCTGTATGGCATCGGCACGATGTTCTCGATGGCGGTACTGGCGTTCATGGTGAGCATTGCGCTGGACATGGTGCTGCGCGTGACCGGCGTGTTCTGGGCCGTGGACGGGCTGGGCGCGGTCATTCCCGCGCTGGCGGCGAAGGAAGGCTTTACCAGCCAGGCGATGCAGCAGGGTGGCATGGGCCTGATCCTGACCACGCTGATTCTCACTGCGCCGCCGATGGCCGCGATGTTCTTCCAGGGAACGCTGGGCAGCTTCATGGCGTATTCGCAGATTGGCGGTGGGCCGGCGGCGGTTGGGCCGCGTGGGGAGGCGCCGGGGAGTTATGTGCCGGTTGCACCGGGTAAGAGAAGCGACAGTGCCATTGGGGAGAGTGTTGGAACGTCAGGCGCACGTGTCGTGGGTAGCAGAGATGTCGGAGATACACACAACGAAACTGGATGGAAAGGAGCAGCGAGGCAATGAGGGCGACGTTGAGAATGCTAGGAGTACTGATGATCACCACGCTCGTAGCTGTTACACCTGGAGTGATGGCGGAGGGTCGTTGTCCTCCGGGTCACTATCCAATCGGAGGCCAAGGAGTTGAGGGCTGTGCGCCGATGGGCGGCTCCAACTATACATCCGGTTCGTCAGGTTACTTGCGCCCAAGTGGTAGATGGAAGCTGACGTGGGGCGGTGTGGCCGCCGCGAAGAACGGTGTCGTCGGATTACTGGGAGGGGCGAGGTCGCGCCGGTTGGCGGAGGAGGGCGCTATGAGTGTCTGCCGTGAAGAGGGTGGCGAGGAATGCAATGTCGTCATGAGCTATAAAAATGCCTGTGTCGCAGGCGCAAAATCTGCGGGCGGCGAGGTCAATGACTCTTATGTGACCGGCCCGTCAGTTGAAGTTGCTGCGTCACGCGCGCTGAGTCGATGCAACAGCATTGGGGGGGTCGACTGCGAGACATTCCTTACGGGCTGCACAGAGCCGAAGTATATCGCGTACTAGATTATCAGCGTATTACGCCGCGCTGCGGCTCGGTGTGAGGTGGGCCGCCATTGTCATGCGACTCCTGCTACTGCAGCACCACTCAGCACCGAACATAAGTCTGGGGCACCTCGTCGCTGCTCCGACGCATCGGCACTGCCATACATAACCGGTCGAGGGCTACGTGAACCGCTGCCTGTCATTCACGTCCACCGTACTTCTGAGCCTAATGCTCAGCGCGTGTGAAAACAGAGTACCACTAATGACTAAGACAAACCCTAATCCGACTGCAGGCTATAGAGTCCGCCTGAAGATCAATGACGCGCCTGGACCTTTCGACATCATCCGCGTAGGAGGGCAGTTTGACGTCCGCAACTCGAATGAATGCGGCGAAGTCATCCCTGCCGTGGGTCTGCCCGGAAAGATCGTCAGGTCGAATAACATTCCGCTTAGACGTGTGGGCGGCGATGAGTACGAGGGGGTAGTTTATTTGGACACGATGCAGGATGAGGACTACTACGGAAAAGGTGTATGCCATTGGGAGCTGACCGCCGTGTATGCGTTACTCGTCGCAAAAGACCCAATCAAC
>JAAIGF010113789.1_pt1 | contig 43946 bp, 33 predicted proteins | sample 6487441 | NCBI WGS metagenome assembly JAAIGF01 (sample SAMN13974129, study PRJNA590717) | phyllosphere metagenome | biome: pepper field; feature: multiple bacterial spot infested pepper fields; material: pepper leaves; isolation source: leaves from pepper fields | host: Capsicum annuum ...
AGCCGCGGATTTACTGGGCTCTGTCGCAGCGCTAGGGCGCTTCACGCGAAGGCACATCATAAAGGGATTCACCGCATGAGGAAATCACTACTCGCCCTGCTGCTGGTCGGCGCGAGCAGCCTGGCGCAGACCGGGATGGCCCTGGCCGAGGTGCAGCTCAAGGAAGGCCACCCGGAGCGCTACACGGTCGTCAAGGGCGATACCCTCTGGGATATCTCTGGCAAGTTCCTGCGTCAGCCCTGGAAGTGGCCGGAAATCTGGCATGCCAACCCTCAGGTGCAGAACCCTCATCTGATCTATCCTGGCGATGTGCTGAGCCTGGTCTATATCGATGGTCAGCCACGCCTGGTGCTGGGCCGCGGTGATTCGCGCGGCACCATCAAGCTGTCACCGAAGGTGCGCAGCACGCCGATGGCCGAAGCCATTCCGACCATTCCGCTGGAAGCGATCAACAGCTTCCTGCTCAAGAACCGCATCGTCGATTCCCCGGAACAGTTCCAGAGCGCGCCCTACATCGTTGCCGGCAACGCCGAGCGCGTGGTCAGCGGCGCTGGCGATCGCGTATATGCCCGCGGCAGCTTCGACCCGGCCGCGCCGGTGTACGGCATCTTCCGTCAGGGCAAGACCTACACCGACCCGGTGACCAAGGAATTTCTCGGGATCAACGCCGATGACATCGGCGGTGGCGAAATCGTCGCCGAGGAAGACGGTATCGGTACCCTCAACCTGACGCGCACCACCCAGGAAGTGCGCAATGGCGACCGCCTGTTCCCTACCGAAGAGCGGGCGATCAATTCGACCTTCATGCCCAGCGAGCCGAAGAGCGAGATCAAGGGCCTGATCCTCGACGTACCGCGCGGCGTCAGCCAGATCGGTCAGTTCGATGTGGTCACCCTGAACAAGGGCGCCCGCGATGGCCTGGAGATCGGCAACGTGCTGGCGGTCTACAAGACCGGCGAAACCGTACGCGACCGGGTTACCGGCGAGTCGGTGAAGATTCCGGACGAGCGTGCCGGCCTGCTGATGGTCTTCCGCACCTACGAAAAGCTCAGCTACGGCATGATCCTCAATGCCTCGCGGCAGTTGGCGGTGATGGACAAGGTACGCAATCCGTAACACCTGCAAGCCCCGCCCACGCGGGGCTTGTGCTATTCGATAGGGCCCACGATCAAGGATGATCCGCCATGTCGCCCTCGCTTTCTCCCGCCGAACTCGAAGCCCGCCTGCGCCTGCATTGTCTGCCGGAGCTGGGCCCCAAGCGTTTCCGTAAATTGCTCAGCGCCTTCGATAGCGCGTCGGCCGCACTGAGTGCACCCGCCAGCGCCTGGCGCTCGCTCGGTTTGCCTCTGGCCTGCAGCGAGGCGCGGCGCAGCCCGGAGATTCGTGAGCGGGCGCGCCTGGCACTCGAATGGTTGCAGGTGCCTGGCCAGCAGCTGGTGATGTGGGATGAGCCAGGGTACCCCGCCTTGCTGGCGGAGCTTGCCGACGCGCCGCCGCTGCTGTTCGTGGCCGGCGACCCGACCCTGCTGGAGCGCCCGCAGCTGGCCATGGTCGGCAGTCGGCGCGCCTCCAGGCCTGGGCTGGATACCGCGCACAGCTTCGCGCGCAGCCTGGCGCGTGGTGGTTTCGTGGTCACCAGCGGGCTGGCCCTGGGCATCGACGGCGCGGCCCACCAAGGCGCCCTGGATGCCGACGGGCATACCGTGGCAGTTCTCGGCACCGGATTGCAGTGCCTGTACCCGGCGCGCCACAAGCGTCTGGCCCGGGCTATCGTCGAGCGCGGCGGGGCGCTGGTCTCCGAGCTGCCGCTGGACAGCCCACCCCAGGCCGCCAACTTCCCCCGTCGCAACCGCATCATTTCCGGCCTGTCGCTGGGCGTGCTGGTGGTCGAGGCCAGCCCGTCGAGCGGCTCGCTGATCACCGCGCGCCTGGCCGCCGAGCAGGGCCGTGAGGTGTACGCGATTCCCGGCTCCATTCATCATCCCGGTGCCAAGGGCTGCCATCAGCTGATCCGTGATGGCGCCACGCTGGTGGAAAGCATCGAGCATATTCTCGAAGCCCTGCGTGGTTGGCAGCAGGTGCCTTTTGCCGAGCCTGCAAGTACGGCATCGCCGGGCGCTGCCCATCCATTGCTGGCGCTGCTGTACGCCGCACCGCACAGCAGCGAAGCGCTCGCTCACGCCGCCGGCTGGCCGTTGCCCGAGGTGCTGGCGGCGTTGACCGAGCTGGAGCTGGACGGTCTGGTCGCCTGCGAAGCCGGGCTTTGGGTGGGCCGCAAGCCGTAATACACTGCGCCGAGTGTTTTTCGGCGGAGGTATGCATGGTCACCAGTTGGCAGGTTCAGCAGGCAGCGCGCGTGGTGCGTGCCGGTGGCGTGATCGCCTACCCGACCGAGGCGGTCTGGGGGTTGGGGTGCGACCCGTGGGACGAGATAGCCGTGGATCGGCTGCTGGCGCTCAAGGAGCGGCCCGTGCACAAGGGGCTGATCCTGGTCGCCGACACCATTCGCCAGTTCGACTTTCTGCTCGAAGACCTGCCAGAGGCCTGGCAGGACCGCCTGGCCAGCACCTGGCCGGGGCCCAACACCTGGCTGGTGCCACACCAGGATCGCTTGCCGCAGTGGATCACCGGTCAGCACGATACCGTGGCCCTGCGGGTCAGCGACCACCCGCGGGTGCGCGAGCTCTGTGCGCTGACCGGGCCGCTGGTGTCGACCTCGGCCAACCCAGCCGGTCGGCCGGCGGCGCGTTCGCGGTTGCGGGTCGAACAGTACTTTCCGCGGCAGCTGGATGCAGTGCTGGGTGGTGCCCTGGGTGGGCGGCGCAATCCGAGCGTGATACGTGATTTGGTCACCGGCGACGTGCGCCGACCAGCCTAGAGCCGTTTATGATCAGCTGCGCGTCGGCCCTGCGGCGTTAAAAACAGACTGGATCGCCAGCCCGGTCGGAATGCTCATGTACAACAGTACAGTCGGTCGCGACCCCGGCCGCTTCCTCGCCTGTTTTTGCGGGGCCGCCTAGGCCTTGCATGGCTCTAGCTCGCAAGCTCATAAACGGCTCTAGCCAGACTCAATAGGTTTACGGCAACAGAACTGTAGGGTGGATCACGCTTCACCGATCCACCGCTGCAACCGTACCCACTGGCCACAAAAGCCCACTACCTTTCGCCATAGGGAAAACCGAAAGGCAGCGGATAGCGCCCCAGCTTACGGCAACAGAATCGTCGAGCCCGTGGTCTTGCGGTCGCTCAGCAGCGTCTGCGCGGTGGCCGCTTCGCTCAGTGGATAACGTTGGGCGATTTCCACGCTGAGCTTGCCCTTGGCGATCATGCCGAACAGTTCGTCGGCCATCTTCTGCAGGCTTTCCGGTGTGCTGGCATAGCTGGCCAGGGTCGGGCGGGTGACGTACAGCGAGCCCTTTTGCGAGAGGATGCCGAGGTTGACGCCGGTTACCGCGCCGGAGGCATTGCCGAAGCTGACCAGCAGGCCGCGCGGCGCCACGCAGTCGAGCGAGGTTTCCCAGGTGTCCTTGCCGACACCGTCGTAGACCACCGGGCACTTCTTGCCGTCGGTGAGTTCCAGCACGCGCTGGGCGACGTTCTCGTGGCTGTAGTCGATGGTCGCCCAGGCGCCCTGCTGCTTGGCGTATTCGGCCTTCTTCGCCGAACTCACGGTGCCGATCAGCTTGACGCCCAGGGCCTTGGCCCACTGGCAGGCGAACGAGCCGACGCCGCCTGCGGCCGCATGGAACAGGATGATGTCGCCGCTCTTCAGCTCAGCGGTTTGGCGCAGCAGGTACTGCACGGTCAGGCCCTTGAGCATCACCGCGGCGGCCTGCTCGAAGCTGATCGCATCGGGCAGTTTGACCAGCTTGTCGGCCGGCAGCACGTGCAGCTCGCTGTAGCCACCGAGCGGGCCGGTGGCGTAGGCCACGCGGTCGCCAACCTGCAGGCCCTTGACCTCCGAGCCGATGGCATCGACGAAGCCGGCACCTTCGGTGCCCAGGCTGGAGGGCAGGGAGGGCGGCGCGTACAGGCCGCTGCGGAAGTAGGTGTCGATGAAGTTGAGGCCGATGGCCTGGTTGTGCACACGCACCTCGTGGGGGCCGGGCGCGGCAGGCTGGTAGTCGACGTATTCGAGAACCTCGGGGCCACCGTGGCGGCTGAACTGGATGCGTTTGGCCATCGTCTTGCTCCTGCTTGAAGAGTGAGTGCAATAGACCCCGAGTGCTTCGCGGGGTTGAAACGATTTTGCTCAGCAGCGGAACGTCGCATCCGCCGTTGACCGGCGTCAACTGCGGAGCGCGAATGGCCGGTGCTATGCTAGCCGCCGATTTCGCCGCAACCAGGGTAAGCCCGTGAGTGACCAGACCGAGGCCGTAAAAGCCTACCTGCTCGACCTGCAAGACCGTATCTGTGCCGCGCTGCAACGCGAAGACGGCCAGGCCAGCTTCGCCGAAGACGCCTGGCAGCGTCCGGGGGGCGGCGGTGGGCGCACCCGGGTGATCGGTGATGGCGCGGTGATCGAGAAGGGCGGCGTCAACTTCTCCCACGTGTTCGGCGAGAACCTGCCGCCGTCGGCCAGTGCCCATCGTCCCGAGCTGGCCGGGCGCGGCTTCCAGGCCCTTGGCGTGTCGCTGGTGATCCACCCGCACAACCCGCACGTTCCCACCTCCCACGCCAACGTGCGCTTCTTCAGCGCCGAGAAGGAAGGTGAGGAGCCGGTGTGGTGGTTCGGTGGCGGCTTCGACCTAACGCCTTACTACGGCAACGAAGAGGACTGCGTGCACTGGCACCGCGTCGCCGAGCAGGCCTGTGCGCCCTTCGGTGCCGACGTCTACCCGCGCTACAAGGCCTGGTGCGACCGTTACTTCCACCTCAAGCACCGCGGCGAGCCGCGGGGCATTGGCGGCCTGTTCTTCGATGATCTGAACGAGTGGGGCTTCGACACCTGCTTCGCCTTTATCCGCGCCATCGGCGACGCCTATATCGACGCCTACCTGCCCATCGTGCAGCGCCGCAAGGCCACGGCCTATACCCCCGCGCAGCGCGAGTTCCAGGAGTACCGCCGCGGCCGCTACGTGGAGTTCAACCTGGTGTTCGACCGTGGCACGCTGTTCGGCCTGCAGTCGGGCGGGCGTACCGAGTCGATCCTCATGTCGCTGCCGCCCCAGGTGCGCTGGGGCTACGACTGGAAGCCGGCGCCAGGCAGCGAGGAAGCGCGCCTGACCGAGTATTTCCTCACCGACCGCGACTGGCTCGGCCTGCAGCAGGCTTGAAGCGCGCCGCCAAAAGCTTCAGGCTTGCCGCCTTTGGCTTTTACGCGCGGAAATGTTCATGGATCGCTACGGTGTATTCGGCAACCCCATCGGTCACAGCAAGTCGCCGCTGATCCACCGGCTGTTCGCTGAACAGACCGGCCAGCAGCTGAGCTACGACGCGCTGTTGGCGCCGTTGGACGATTTCGACGGTTATGCCCGCGCCTTCTTTGCCGAAGGCCACGGCGGTAACGTCACGGTGCCGTTCAAGGAACAGGCCTTCGCCCTGGCCGACAGCCTCACCGAGCGCGCCCGCCGCGCCGGGGCGGTGAATACCCTGAAGAAGCTCGACGACGGCAGCCTGCTCGGTGACAACACCGACGGCGCCGGCCTGGTGCGCGACCTGACCGTGAATGCCGGCATCGAGCTGCGCGGCAAGCGCATTCTGCTGCTCGGCGCCGGTGGCGCGGTACGTGGCATTCTCGAACCCTTTCTGGCCGAGCAGCCGCAGAGCCTGGTAATCGCCAACCGCACGGTGGACAAGGCCGAGCAACTGGCTCGCCAGTTCGCCGACCTCGGCCCGGTGGTGGCCAGCGGCTTCGACTGGATCGATGCGCCGGTGGACCTGATCGTCAACGGCACCTCGGCCAGCCTGGCCGGCGAACTGCCGCCGATTGCCGCCAGCCTGATCCAGCCCGGTCACACCTGCTGCTACGACATGATGTACGGCGCTGGCCCCACCGCGTTCAACCGCTGGGCGGCCGAGCAGGGCGCGGCGCGCACCCTGGACGGCCTCGGCATGCTGGTCGAGCAGGCCGTCGAGGCATTCCACCTGTGGCGCGGTGTGCGCCCGGACAGCGCCCCGGTGCTCGCCGAACTGCGTCGCCAACTGGGCGCGTAGCAGCATCCCCGGCGCCGGCTTTTGTGTCTGGAACCAGACGATACCAGCCGTTCGCGATCGCGTGGGAGGGGCTTTAGCCCCGAGCTCTTTACGCCTAGCCGGGCACAATCGAGGCTAAAGCCTCTCCCACAAAAGCTCCGGTTTGCCTCGTCCTTCCTTGGATCTTCGCTGGCGGGCCGCCTTCTCAGAAGCTGTAGCGTGCCGTCACCTTGAAATTGCGTGGGTCGCCGTAGATGTCGTAGGGGTACCACTCGCCATCAGCCACGCTGCTGTAGTAGGTGCGGTCGAACAGGTTGTTGACGTTGAGTTGCAGATCCAGCTGCTCGCTGGCCTTGTACCCGGCGACCAGGCCCACCACGGTGTAGGAGCCCTGCTGGTTCTTCCAGGCGGTGGCACCGGTGCCGCCTGAAGTGCGGATGCGGCTCTGCTGGTAGACATCACCCCCTATGCGCCAGCGCTGCAGCTTCCCGGGCAAGGTGTACAGTGTGGACAGTTTGAACAGCTGGCGCGGTTTCTTGCGGTCGAAGTCCTCACCTTCGCGGGCTGCGTTGGCGTCGCTGACATACTTGGTCTGGGTGTAGGTGTAACCCGCAGCGACCTGCCAGTCGTCGCTCAAGGCACCCTGGATTTCCAGGTCGATGCCGCGGCTGCGCACCAGCCCGGCGGCCTCGTAGCAGGAGCTGTCAGGCGTGGAACCACAGCCTAGTTGGCCCGTCAGGGTCTGGGCACGATTCTTCTGGTCGATCTGGAACAGAGCCAGGCTGGCATTCAATGCGCCGTCGTAGTATTCGCCCTTGATACCGACTTCATAGTTCTCACCAACCATCGGCTCCAGTGGCTTTTTGTCCAGGCCGCGATCGTTCTGGGGTTTGAAGATATCGGTGTAGCTGACGTAGACCGAGTGGTTCGCATCCAGGTCGTAGACCACGCCGGCATAGCGGGTCAGATTGCGAGTGACCTTGTAGTCGCTGTCGCTGTTTTCGCGATCATCGTATTCGTACCAGTCGACGCGGCCGCCGAGGATCAGCGACAACGGTTCGCTCAGGCGCAGGCGGGTCGTGGCGTAGACGCTGTCCTGGGTGGTGAGCTCTCCCGTCCAGGTAGAGTTGGCCACGAAGTTCGGTTTTGCGTGACCGCGAGGGTTCCAGGCGAAGAGGTCGATGTCGTCATCGATGAAGTCGCTCCAGCTGTCACCCGTGCGGTAGGTCAGCTCACGCTTGCTGGCGCCCACGCTCAGGTCGTGATCCAGACCGAACAGCTGGAAGGGCCCGCTGAGCGCCAGGTCGTAGCCGACTTCCTTCTGCTCCATGGCCTGTGTCCACAGGTAGTGGCGGTCGTATGCCCAGATCGAAGAAGCCAGCACCTCGGTATCGGTTTTCGCCTGCATCGCCGCCAGGCGCAGCGTCCAGTCGTTGGCGAAGCCATGCTCCAGGGTGGCGAAGTAGCCGGTGGTGCGGTTGTCCGAATACTCCCAGTCATGCCCCAGGAAGGTGTCGCGCGGCAGTCCCAGATGACCGCCGCCACGGGCCATGGGCAATCCGCCCCAGATGTAGTTGCTGTAGTTCTTCTGCCGGTAGGCGCCGAGGGTCAGGGTGGTGCTTTCGCTGAGGTCGGCGTCGACCACGCCGTAGAACAGGTCGTGATCGTGTTCGACCGAATCACGGAAGCTCTTGGCGTCCTGCCGGGAGATCACGGTGCGGGCGCGCAGGGTGCCGTTTTCATTGAGCGGGCCGCCGACATCCAGGGTGCCGGTGTAGTCGTCCCAACTGCCGGCGCTGCCGGTGAGCGTGCCCTGAAATTCATGGGTCGGGCGCTTGCGCACCAGGTTGATGGCGCCGGATGGGCTGCCGGCGCCCTGGGCCAGGCCCGTGGCACCGCGGACGATTTCCACGCGGTCGTACATGGCCAGGTTGGCTTCGCCGCTGGGCAGGTAGGTCAGCAGGCTGGTGGGGAAGCCGTCGTACATGACGTTGTCGACATCGAAGCCGCGGGCGCTGAAAGACGGCCTGCCGACACCTCCCGAATTGTTCACGAACACGCCGGGAGTGCTCTGCACCACCTCACTGATGCTGGTCATGGCCTTGTCGTCCATGCGCTTGCGAGTAACCACACTGACCGACTGCGGTGTTTCGCGCAGGCTCAGGGGCAGCTTGGTGGCGGTCTGCATGGTGCCGGTGGTGTAGGAATCACTGTTCTCGGTCGTCGCCGTCAGGCCCTGGCCGGTGATGCTGGTCGCGCTCAGCTCCAGGCTGGCACCCGCTTCCTGATGAGTCAGCAGATACAGGCCATTACCTTGCGGCGCAGCTTGCAGGCCGGTGCCCTGCAGCAGTTGCCGCAGGCCACCTTCCACGCTGCTGGCGGCGTTCAGGCCGGGGCTGCGCAAACCTTCCACCAGGCCCGGCTCGATGGGCAGGGTAATGCCTGCCTGACTGGCGAAGTCGGACAGGGCATTGCTCAGGTTACCGGCTGGTACCTGGTATGTCTGGCTCTGCTGCGCGCCTTGTTCGGCGGCTTGCAGCGAGGCCGCAGCCAAGTTGCCGCCTGCGATGATCAGCCCCAGTGCAGCGGCGTGTACCGCCCGTGCCAGTGGTTGCATGCCCTGCGTCTTCGCCATGTTGCCGTTCCCGCCCTGTGAGAATGATGTGGTTACGGGAGGGACACGCAGCCTGGAGGAAACACGACAATGATTCTTCTTACGCGTTGGCGCGCGCCGTGACGGTCACCCAATAGGCCGTGCGGTAATGCACGCTCACTGGCAAGGTGTGGCTCAGGGCGCGGAGAATCTGGTCGGTGTCGCGCAACTGGAAGGCGCCGGAGATCAGCAGCCCGGCCACCGCCGGATCGCAACGCAGCAGACCGGGGCGATAGCGATCCAGCTCGGCGACGAAGTCATCGAGGCGCATCTTTTCCGCGCGCAGCACGCCGCCTAGCCAGTCGAGACGGTTCTGCGCCAACGCCACGGCGGGCTCTGCAGCGTAGGCGCTGACGTGGGTCTGCTGGCCTGCCGCCAGACGCATGAGGCCGTCATCGCCACGGGATCGCCGTGGACGCACTTCCACAGCACCTTCCAGCGCGGCCAGGTAGGTGCTTTGCGGGTACTGACGAACCATAAGGCGACTGCCCAGCATGGCGATTTCCGCTTCGGCGGTATCGACGATGAGGGGCCGGCTGGCATGCTCGCGTGGCGCTTCGACGAGCATCTCGCCGTCGATCAGGCGGATGCGCCGAACGTTGTCATCGTAGGCGATATCTACCGCGCTGCCGGTGTTCAGACGAAGTCGACCACCATCCGGCAGCTTCAGGGTGCGCTGTTCTCCGGTGGCGGTACGTTCGTCCGCCTGCCATTCGCGCCACGGCAGACCGCGGTGTGCAGCAAGGCCGAGTGGCGCGGCGGCGATCAGCAGGGCAAGGGTTTTGAGCACCTGGCGACGCTCCAGGCTACGCGGGCGATCCAGGGCCGTTCTTGCCGCGCCACCGGAGAGCTGCTGGGCGCGACCGCTGAAGCGCTCGGCCAGTTGCCAGGCTCGCTCGTGATCGGCATGCCGGGCCCGCCACTCGGCGCAGGCCGCATGCTCGGCGGCGCTGGCGCCGCTGTTCTGCAGGCGCACGAACCAGCCGGCTGCCTCGCGGGCGACACGCCGATCGATGGGCGACTCACTCATGCTGGGCGCCCAGGCTGGCGAGCACGATGCACTCCTCGATGGCCCGCGCCAGGTGGCGCTGCACCGAGCGCACGCTGATGCCGAGCCGGCTGGCGATCTCTTCCTGGGTATAACCCTCCAGCTGCGCCATCAAAAATGCCTGGCGCGCCTTGGCGGGTAGCACGGCGAGCACGCGGTCGACCTCGTCGAGGGCTTCGAGCACCAGAGCCTGATGTTCCAGCGATGGCGCCAGCTCTTCCGGTACTTCTGCCAGCGCCGCCAGATAGGCCTGCTCCAGCGAGCGGCGGCGGTAGAGGTTGATGGTCAGGCGATTGGCGATGGTGGCCAGATAGGCCCGTGGCGCCGTGAGGTTCAGCGGCTCGCCCGGCGTACTGCTGAGCAGACGCACGAAGGTATCCTGAGCCAGATCCGCGGCATCGGCAGCATTGCCCAGGCGCATGCGCAGCCAGCCCTGTAGCCAACTGTGATGGTGGCTGTAGAGCTGATCGATGGCCTGGTGGTGGTGGGGTGCCGATGAGCTGGGATGCACGGGATACGGTCGGTGGGAATGAGAATTCGTCGCATTCTATCAATGTAACCCCGGGCTCGTGCAAACAAAGGGCGCGGCTGGAGTGCCTTCTGGGCATCGCTGCACTCAACGCCAGGCAACGGGCGATGCCAGTGTTGATTGGACTATGCTGAATTCGTCATCTGCCGAGAGCAAAGGCATCAAGCCAGCGGCTGCCTCAGACCTCACTGTATAACGCCAATCCGGCCCAGCGGCCGCCGCGAACAAGGAGCTGAAGATGATTCGACTGACCCTGGCCGAAGCCGAGGAGCTGGCACTGTCGATCATGCGCCACAATGGGTTCAGCGAAGCCCAGGCGCGTGCCGTGACCGCCACCGTGCTGGCGGGTGAGCGCGATGGCTGCGCCTCCCACGGTCTGTACCGTGTGCTGGGCTGCGTCAGTTCGCTGAAGGCCGGCAAGGTGGTGGCTGACGCCGAGCCCGAGGTGATCGACCAGGCACCGTCGATCGTGCGCGTGGATGCCCGCGGCGGCTTCTCGCAACTGGCCTTTCAGGCGGGGTTGCCGGTGCTGGCCGAAAAGACCAAGGCCAACGGCATCGCGGCCCTGGCGATAAACCGCTGTGTGCATTTTTCCGCATTGTGGGTGGAAATCGAGCAGCTCACCGAAGCCGGGCTGGTGGCCCTGGCCTGTAACCCCAGCCATGCCTGGGTCGCGCCGGCTGGTGGCAGCAAGCCGATCTTCGGCACCAACCCGATCGCCTTTGGCTGGCCGCGCGCCGGCAAGCATCCGTTCATCTTCGACTTCGCCACCAGCGCCATCGCCCGTGGCGATATCGAGCTGCATCGGCGCGCCGGCAAACCGATTCCGGAAGGCTGGGGCATCGATGCCAGTGGCCAGCCGAGCACCGACGCCGAGGCGGTGATGATCGGTGCGATGCTGACCTTTGGCGGGCACAAGGGCTCGGCGCTGGCGGCCATGGTGGAATTGATCGCCGGGCCGCTGATCGGCGACCTGACCAGCGCCGAGTCGCTGGCCTACGACGCTGGCAGCAAGTCGTCGCCGTACCACGGCGAGCTGATCATCGCCCTCGACCCGCAGCGCTTTCTCGGTGCGGCTGCCGATCAGCACCTGGCAAGGGCCGAGGCGCTGTTCGACGGCATCGAAGGGCAGGGCGCGCGGCTGCCTTCGCAGCGCCGCTACGACGCCCGTGCCCGTAGCCTGGTCGACGGTGTGCAGATCCCCCAGGCGCTCTACGACGACCTCAAGGCACTGCTCAGTTGATGCTGTAGCCGCGCCCGCTCAGGCATGCGCCCAGTGCGCGGCGGTAGTAGTCGATGGCGCTGACGGCTGGCGCGCTGACTGCGGTAGCCGGATCGAAACCGCTCTGGCTGACTGCCCAGCTGTGGCATTCGTAACGGTCGCGGGCCTGCAGGTCGGCGTTCTGGCCGCGGGCTGGATAGGCGATCACATTGTAGTTGGCCGCAGGTGCCGCCACGGCTACCGGCGGCGCCTCGACCACGATGTACTGCCGGCGGTCGGCGTTCCACATGTAGTAGGTGCCGGCCGCCACGAAGTACAGCGCGCTGCCAATCCATAGTTCACGGGCGGATTCCGGCAGACCATGGCCATGCCGTGGGCCCGGTCCGCCCCAGCCTGGCCCTGGGCCGCCGTGCCCGTGATAACCACCGGGTCCCCCAGGGCCACCACCTGGCCCGCCGGGCCCCGCCAGCGCGCTCAGGGATAGTGCTGCGAGCAACAGTGCGGCGATGGCGGAACGGGGAAGACTTGCGTTCATCATGGACTCCAGAAGGCGATGACCACGCCAGATGGCGGGCGGCATCGATTATCGGAGTGCGTGTGCAAGGCGCCGTCAGGCCGATGTAAAGGTGGTGTAAAGGCGCTTCGGACGGACGCTTCCGTCAGTCCAGAGCAAGGCATGTGGCGACGCTTTGCTCAAGCATTTCCACCAGTTCGGCGTCCATGTAGCGGTACTCGTCCGGAATATCCAGCACGTGCAGCGGCTTATGGGTCAGCAGCCGGTTGAAGTCTGCCATCAGCCGGCTCTTGTGCTTGTGCTCCATGACGATCACCACATCGGCCCACTGAATATCGCTGGCGCTTACCGTTCGGCGTGCCTTCGGGCTGGTGCCCGCCGAGCGCACGCTGAGCCCTGGCTGCTTGCGCCAAACCGTCTCGGCAGTTGGGCTGCGCCATTGGTTGCGGCTGCAGACGAACAGAACGTTGGTCATGGTCGGTGCTCGTTCACTGCTGTGGATAACTGCGCGGCGTGTACACCCACTCGCCGCCGTCGCCGCGTGGGAAGCGCCGGGTCTGGCTGGAGCCGATGATCACCAGGGTGCGCATGTCGACCATCGCCGGCGTCAGTTCGCCGAGGCTGAGCACGCGCAGCGCCTCTGCCGGGCGGCCGATATCGCGGCCGAGCACCACCACGGTGTCGGGCGTACGATGGGTGCGGACGATGTCCAGGGCGCGGCCCAGTTGCCAGGGGCGCGCCTTGGAGATCGGGTTGTAGAAGGCCATGGCGAGGTCGGCCGCGCCGGCTTGGTCGAGGCGGTTTTCGATCACCGCCCAGGGCTTGAGGTTGTCCGATAGGGAGATCAGGCAGAAATCGTGGCCCAGCGGCGCCCCGGCCTTGGCTGCGGTGGCCAGGGCCGCGGAGACGCCGGGCAGCACTTGCAACTCGACGGCGTGCCACTCGGCGGGTGCCGCGGTGTCTTCGAGAGCCTCCAGCACCGCCGCGGCCATGGCGAATACGCCGGGGTCGCCGGAGGAAATCACCACCACGCGGCGGCCGCTGGCAGCCAGCTCGAAGGCGTGACGGGCGCGCTGCAGTTCCTCGCGGTTGTCGCTGCAATGGCGCACCTGATCATCGCGCAGCGGCTCGGCCATGCGCACATAGGTTTCGTAGCCGAGCAGATCCTGGGCTTCATCCAGGGCGCGGCGCACGGCTGGGGTCATATGCTCGGCGGCGCCGGGGCCCAGGCCGATCACGCTCAGGCGTCCGCGTGGGCGGCCGATGGTTTGCGCAGCGTCGGGCGACGCGGCCTGTAGCAGCTGCAGGTTTTCGCTGCACTGCACCTGCGGCGGCAGTGCATCGTCAGCGCCGATAAAGCGTAGCGGCACGGTGAGATCGGTCGCCACCTGAGCCAGCTGCTTGTCGTTCATCAGCGTTTGCGGCGCGAGCAGGGCGGCGAGGGATTTCTGTGCCAGGCCTGCCTGTTCGAACGCCTGGCCGATTCGCGCGGCAAGGTTATCCGCGTCGTCGGCCAAGGCCAGCAGCGTGCGTGGATGAATCAGCAGTTCGTCCGGCCTGGCCGTGCGTTGCGCCGTGGTGATATGCAGGGTGCGCCCGGCATCCTCGGCCATCGGCAGCTTGCCCTGCTCCAGCCATGGCGCGTCACCGTCGATGCGCAGGCTTTCGCCGCCGAGCAGGTCGGAGACGAAGCGCTTGCCCTGCTCGATATCGGCCAGCACGTAGCCGCTCGGCGGGTCGAGCAGGCAGGTGCCGAAGCGCAGCTCACCGCTGGTGGTGATTGCCGCGCTGACCTGCAGTTCAGCGGCGATCTCCCGGGCCATACGGTTGACCCCACCCAGGCCACCGAGCAGCGGTACCACGGCGCTGCCGTCTTCGGCCACGGCCAGCACCGGCGGCTCGGCGCCCTTGTTGGCGAGCAGCGGCGCCAGGCTGCGGATCACGATACCGGCAGCGCACAGGGCAATGATCGGCGTGTCGCTACGGTACAGGCTGCGCAGGGTATCGCCGAAGTCGTCATAGGCCCGATCGGTCTCGACTCGGCCACTCAGGCCATGGATAACGGCCTGTGGATAAAGTGCCTGGATGAGCCGGCCGGTGGCCAGCGCAGAGGGGCCGAGGATGACGATGGCGGGGGAAGCAGTCATTGGGATTCCAGGTTCAATGTGCAGGAGAGGGCGCGGCTCAACCGCGCCACTTCTCGCCCGGCACCACGATCATCGAAAAATACGGCGAGGCCATCGGCTCGACTTCGTCCAGCGGTACGATGCGCTGGTTGGCCATGGTCGCGCGCTCGACGTAGTGGGCACGGCCGTGCAGGCCCAGGCTCTGCAGCACGCGGCGCACCTTCTCGAAGTTGCGCCCGAGTTTCATCACCACGGCGGCTTCGGCGCTGCGCAGGCGCTCGCGCAGCTCGTCCTCGGGCAGCACGCCGGAGAGCACCGACAGGCTCTGGTTGCGGTACACCAGCGGCACGCCGAGCACCGCGGCGCTGCCGAGCATCGAGCACACGCCGGGGATCACCTCGGCTTCGTAGCGCTCGGCCAGGCGGTCGTGCAGGTACATGTAGGAACCGTAGAAGAACGGGTCGCCTTCGCAGATCACCGCCACGTCGCGGCCGGCGTCCAGGTGCGTGGCGATCTGCATCGCGCAGGTGTCGTAGAAGTCGCTGATCACGCCTTCGTAGGTCAGCGGTGGCTCGAGCTTTTCGGTGGTTACCGGGTAGACCAGCGGCAGGCGCTGCTGATTGTCGTCCAGGTGCGCCTCGATGATGCCGAAGGCGTTGCCGCCCTGGCCGACGTTGGCCTTGGCCTTGGCCACGAAGTAACCGACCACCGGCGCCGATTTCAGCAGGCGCAGGGCCTTGAGGGTGATCAGTTCCGGGTCGCCCGGGCCTACGCCCAGGCCGAGCAGGCGGCCTTTGCCGGGGCGGTCCATACCGGGGCGGTCCATACCGGTCATCACTCGACCTCCGTGGCCAGGGCATTGATCGCCGCGGCGGCCATGGCGCTACCACCGCGGCGGCCCTGGACGATCACGTAGGGCACGCCGTGTTCGGCGTAGGTGGCGGCGAGCAGATCCTTGGATTCGGCGGCGCCGACGAAGCCGACCGGGAAGCCGAGAATCAACGCCGGTTTGGGCGCGCCTGCGGCGAGCATATCGAGCAGGTAGAACAGCGCCGTCGGCGCATTGCCGATCACCACCACCGCGCCTTCGAGGTGCTCGCGCCAGTGCTCCAGGGCCACTGCCGAGCGGGTGTTGCCGAGCTTCTTGGCCAGCTCCGGCACGCCGGCATCGTTGAGGGTGCAGATCACCGGGTTACCGACCTGCAGACGTGCACGGGTGACGCCTTCGGCGACCATACGGGCGTCGCAGAGGATCGGCGCACCCTTGGCCAGTGCCTGGCGCCCGGCCGCCCCGGCACCGGGTGAGAAACGCAGATCCTGCACCACATCGACCATGCCGCAGGCATGGATGACCCGCACCGCGAGCTTCTCCAGATCAGCCGGAATGCCGCTCAGGTCGGCCTCGGCACGGATGATGGCGAAGGAATTGCGATAGATCTCCTGACCATCGCGGATGTAATCGGTCATCGGGTGAAACTCCGGGTAGCGGTGAGCGAGGCCAGCAGTTCGGCGGCGTCGTCAGGTGTCAGGTGGTGGCCCAGCAACTGGCCGAAGCCGTTGCCGAGTGGCTGGCGGGCGAACAGGTCGTAGCGGCCCTCGGCCACGGCCAGCAAGGTGAAGGGCGCGCGGTGGGCAGCGGCGCAGGAGCGGCTGCAGCCCGTCAGGTGGATGCCTGGCTGCTCGTCGCCAGCAGGGAGCCGGTCGGCCAGGCGCAGGGCATCGGCCTTGGTGTCGGCCAGGCCCTTGGCGCAGCCGCTGGCGCCGGTGCAGGCGATGATACGAGCCAGCGGTTCGCTGGTATCGGTCAGCAGGCCGAGGGCACGCAGGTTGTGGATAACCGCATCGGCGGCCGTCTCGGCAATATTGGCTAGAAGCACGCTTTGCCAGGGCGTCAGGCGCAGGCTGCCATCGCCGTAACGGCGGGCGAGATCCGCGAGGCCGAGTAACTGTTCGGCAGCCAGCCGCCCCAGCACGGTGGCGGCGCCGATATGCACCAGACCCGGCTGGCGCTGGGCATGGACGCCAAGATGGGCATTGCCTTGCGCCGGGGCACGGCGCCACTCGCCTGCCGGCAGCAGCACATCTCCCAGCCGCTCCTGCAGGCGCTGCAGCAGGTCGGCAGGCGAATGATTTTCCAGCAGATGGCGCATGCGTGCCTGCTCGGGCGTGGCCAGCTCCAGGAACAGGTCGAGCAGGGCGATGATCAGCGCATGGGCCTGGGCAGCGGGCACGATGGCCAGCGCCGGGGCATCGTTTGCCGAAACCGGCGGGCAACCGGCCAGGCCGAAGGCGTAGCCGACCCCCTCTTCGAGGGGCAAGGCGCAGAGCCAGATATCGTGGGGGTGTTCGAGCATCGCCAGGCGCTCACCACCGTCGAGCAGCAGGGCGAATTTTGGTGACAGGGCATGCAGGCGCGGGGTGTTTTCCAGCGTAGCCAGCAGCTCGGCGGCTAGCGGCGAGATATCCACAAGCGCCTGCGGATCGACCCCGGCGGCCGGGCTGACCATCAGGTTACGCACGTCATCGGCGCCGGGCGTGCTGGGGCCTAGGCCGGCGTCCAGCAGCTCACCGATCAAGGCATCTTCATTGCCGGCGCGGATACCTCGAATCTGCAGGTTGCCGCGGTTGGTGGCTTCGATCACCCCGCCGGCATGCTGTAGCGCGGCCCTGGCGATGCGTTCGGCCTGGTCGACGTCGAGGCGCCCACAGGGCAGCTTGATGCGGCAGATGCCGCCATCCTTCGCCTGCACGATACGCAGCAACCCCGGACAGGCCGAGGGGCGAACAGCGGGGGATGGAATGCAAAAAGCCTGTTTCAACGGATCACCAGGGTCGGGTCACATGGGCATCCGTTCGAGGATAGGCCAGAGAAGGGTCAGCTTCTATCACCGGGACACCCCGCCCGGTGTGGGCTCATGCGACTGAATCGGTCGGCAGGTCTCCTGGCTCGCAGGTCATCGCGCCTGGCCGGCCTTCCCGGTTTCCCAGTGGCGATTGGCAAGGCGCTCGCTGCAACAGTTGCGGGGGCAGCCACGCCGCAGAACGATCTGCTCGTGTTCCCTCTTAGGCCCGCTTTTGCTCACATGTAGCCGCTGGGCACCGACAGAGGCGCTATTATGCCCGCTTTGCCTGCCGGGATGAAAAGCCGCGTCGTCGGATGGTAGCCATGCCCTGCGAATCGCCGCCTGAGTAGGGGGGACAACGCTGTTTTTGTCCACCAGGCGCACAGGTTCAGCAGCGGACGCGAAGCGTCCTGAGCGGCATTCCCACGCAGACGTAGGGTGGACGACGCTCCATCCGTCCACCGTTCCAGCGTTGCAAAGGTGGACAAGAAGAGCATTGTCCACCCTACGGAAAGCACGCTGGTCCTTTATGGCGAATGAGTACGGGTAGTTCTGATTAATGAGGAAAAACGCATGACACCCTGGCTGACCGTCGTGGGCATTGGTGAAGACGGCTACGCCGGCCTCGGCAAGGCGGCGCGGCATGCGCTGCTGGCGGCCGAGCAGGTGGTCGGCAGCGAGCGCCAGCTGGCGCTGTTGCCGCATTGCATCCGTGCCACGCGCCTGCCCTGGCCGAAGCCATTTTCCCTGACACCGGTGCTCGAGCGCCGCGGTACGCCGGTCTGTGTGCTGGCCAGCGGCGACCCGATGTTGTTTGGCGTCGGCGCCAGCCTGGCCCGTGAACTGGCGCAGGACGAGCTGCGCATTCTGCCGGCACCGTCGTCCGTGTCCCTGGCAGCGTCACGTTTAGGCTGGCCGCTGCAGAGCACGCCGGTGGTGTCGCTGGTGGCCCGGCCGCTGGCGGCGTTGCAGGCGCAGATTTACCCTGGTGTGCGTCTGCTGGTGTTGAGCAACGATGGCGAGAGCCCCGCAGCCATCGCCGAACTGCTGCGTGAACGGGGTTTCGGCCCCAGCCGGCTAAACGTGTTCGAGCACTTGGGTGGCGAGCATGAGCGGCGTATCGATGGGCTGGCCGACGGCTGGTCGCTGGCGCGCGCGGCGGATCTCAACCTGGTGGCCATCGAGTGCCTGGTCGGTGAAGACGCTCGCTGCCTGCCGCTGACCCCCGGCCTGCCGGACGACGCCTACCGCCACGACGGCCAACTGACCAAACGCGACGTGCGGGCGATTACCCTGTCGCGCCTGGCGCCATCGCCTGGCGAGCTGCTCTGGGATGTCGGCGCCGGCTGCGGCTCCATCGGCATCGAGTGGCTGCGCGCGCACCCCAGCTGCCGCGCCATCGCCATCGAGGCCGATCAGGGGCGCCAGGCACATATCGCCCATAACCGTGATGCCCTTGGCGTGCCGGGCCTGCAACTGGTGGCCGGGCGGGCGCCCGAGGCGCTGGAGGGGTTGGCGGCGCCGGATGCGATCTTCATCGGTGGCGGCGTCACCGTGCCGGGCGTGCTGCTCAAGTGCTGGCAGGCGCTCAAGCCCGGCGGACGGCTGGTCGCCAATGCCGTGACGTTGCAGAGCGAGGCCGCGCTGATCGCCTTTCGCGGCGAGCACGGCGGCGAGCTGACCCGTATCGAGGTGGCCCAGGCCAAACCTCTGGGCGGCTTCGACACCTGGCGCGGCGCCCTGCCGATCACCCTGCTCGAGGTCCGCAAACCGCGATGAGCCGCATCCTCTTGCTCGGTGGCATCGGTGAAGCGCTGAATCTCGCCCGCCGCCTTGGCAGCCAGCATATCTACAGCCTCGCCGGGCTGGGCAAGGTGCCCGAGGATCTGGCCTGCCAGGTCCGCGTTGGCGGCTTTGGCGGTGCCGAAGGGCTGGCTGATTTCATCCACAGGGAGCGCATCGAGTTGCTGGTCGATGCCACCCACCCCTATGCAGCGCAGATCAGCCATAACGCGGCACGCGCTGCAGAGCAGGCCGGCGTCCCCTGCTGGGCGCTGCGGCGTCCGGGCTGGACGGCCTCACCGGGCGATGACTGGCGCGAGGTATTCGACTGGCCATCGCTGATCACCGCATTGGGCGATTTCCAGCGGCCGCTGTTCACCCTGGGCCGTGAGCCGCTGGAGCACTTGCACGAGATTCCTGCCCATCAACACTGGACGGTGCGCTGCCTGCAAAGCCAGCCGGCCAGCGAGCGGGCCGAAGTGATCGGTGCACGCGGGCCGTTCAGCCTCGAGGGCGAGCGCGCGCTGTTCGAGCGGCTGAACTGCGACGTGCTGGTCAGCAAGAACAGCGGCAGCGCCGCCACCGAGCACAAGCTGCAGGTCGCCCACGAACGTGGCGTGCCGGTGCTGGTGTTGCAGCGGCCAGTGTTGCCGGCGGTGGACCGTGAGTTCGCCGAGCCCGAGGCGCTGTGGCAGGCGCTGCACGAAAGTGGCGTAACCAACCCGTAGCCCGTGGTAGAGCGCAGCGAAACCCGGGGAGCAATTTCGATAGATACGCGAATCCAGAAGCCCTTCTGGGTATCGCTTCGCTCGACCCAAGCTACGAAACCGCGCTCAACCGGGCTACGAAACCCCGTCCGTCATGACGCTGTTAAACTGCCGCACTTTTTGCGGAGCCCGACCATGACTGCCACGCCCTATGCCCAGGTGCTATTCGCCGGATCGGATCTGCTCGACGGTTCCTTCGCCGAGCTGTTTCGTGCCCGCTTGGTCGAGCTACGCGGCGCTGCGGCGCTGGCCGATATCGTCGATACCAGCGAGGGCTACGACGGCCTCTGGCAGCGCCTAGGCGAGGGCTGCGGCACGCTGCTGGTGATCGACCTGGAGCCGCAGAGCAGCAGCCAGCATGTTGATTGGCTGCGCAGCGAGCTGGCGGCCAGGACCGATCCCGAGCGGGTATTGGTGACCAGCCTGTTCGGCCAGCTCGATGCCGATGTGGCCGCAGCCGCCTGTGCGCTGATCGAGCGCCCTGAGCTGCACCTGAGCTGCGTCGATGTGCCGGCGCTGCCCGGCAGCCACGCCTGGTCGAAGATTCCCGCCCACCAGTACCGCGTATTGCTCTGCAACGGCCCGCGCTGCACCCGCCGTGGCGCGCTGCCGCTGTGGAAAATGCTGCGCGAAAAGGTCAAGGCAGCGGGTAAGCTGGAGTGCGAAGGCGGTGTGCATATCACCCGTACGCAGTGCCAGTTCCCCTGCGATCAGGGCCCGACCCTGACGGTTTATCCACAGGGCCATTGGTACCAGGTACGCAGCGAAGCAGACGTGATCCGCCTGGTCGACGAACAGTTCGTTGCTGGCCGTGCGGTACCCGAGCTGATGATGCCGCAGTCCTGATCGGTACCGTCCGATGCCCGGGTAGCCCAGGCATCCCGAACCAGGCTATATCGGCGGCTCGACCAGCACGCGTTTCGGGCTAACATGCCGGCATCATAAAAATTCGAGTCATGCATGACCGCCCTGTTTCTGCGTTATCGCACCGTCGCCATCGTGCTGCTGGTGATCACCGGCCTGGCCGTCAGCCTGTGGCTGGCCAGCCGCTATGCCGAGCAGCGTGCCTGGGAGGATCGCAGCAGCGAAGCCCACGGCCAGCTGCAGCTGTACGCGCAATCGATCCAGACCCTGGTCGACCGCTTCCGCTCGGTGCCGCAGCTGCTGTCGATGGACGGCGACATCCAGGCCTTGCTGCAAGCGCCGGATGATCCGCAGCTGCGCGACAAGCTCAATCGCCGTTTCGAGCTGCTCAACGCCGCCGCAGGTGCCAGTGTTCTCTACCTGATCGACCGCAGTGGCCATACCCTGGCGGCCAGCAACTGGAACGAGTGGAGCAGCTTCGTCGGCAGCAACTACAGTTTTCGCCCCTATTTCCAGGATGCACTGCACCGTACCGCCGGCCGCTACTTCGCGGTCGGGGTGACCACCGGTGTACCTGGCTACTTCCTCTCCCACGCGGTGTACGACGACAACGGCGCGGTGATCGGCGTGCTGGTGGTCAAGCTCGAACTGGAGGAGCTACAGCGCGAGTGGGTTGGCCAGCCCGGCGTATTGCTGGTTGCCGACAGCTACGGTGTGGTGATTCTCAGCAGCCGCCCGGCCTGGCGTTTCCTGGCCCTGGAAGAGCTCGATGAACTCGATCACGCCGAGCTGGTGGAAGTGCGCAAGTACGCCGAGCGCCCGCTTGACGTGCTCTCCAAGGAACCTGGCCCGTACTTCGAAGGCAACGCCGACTGGATGAATATCGACGGCCCGGATGGCCGGCAGAGTTATCTCTGGCAGCGTCAGGAACTGGCCAGTGAAGCCTGGACGCTGCACCTGTTGATCGAGGAGAGCAGCCTTGGTGATACCGCGCGTAGCTACCGCCTGGCCGCCGCCGGTATATGGCTGACCCTGGTGTTCCTGGTGCTGTTTCTGCTGCAGCGCCGCAAGAACCAGCGCCTGCAGGCGAGCATCCGTGAGAACCTCGAACGCGAGGTGATGCTGCGTACCGCCGAGCTGCGCGAAGCCCAGGAGGGGCTGGTGCATGCGGCAAAAATGGCCGCCCTGGGGCAGATGTCGGCGGCCATGGCCCACGAGATCAACCAGCCGCTGACGGCCATCCAGATGCACCTGGGCAGCCTCGGTCTGCTGCTCGATAACGGCCGTGCAGCGGACGTGCGCGCCGGCCTGACGCGCATTGACGGCCTGCTGCAGCGCATGGCCAGCCTGACGGGCCACCTGAAAACCTTCGCCCGCAAGAGCCCGGCGGGGCTCAACGAACGCCTGCTGCTCAGCGATGTGCTGGAGCAGGCGCTGTTGCTGCTGGCGCCACGGTTGCGCAGTGAGCAGGTCGAGCTGCACCGTGAAGTGCGTAGCGAGGCGCGGGTCTGCGGCGATGCCATTCGCCTCGAGCAGGTGGTGCTCAACCTGCTCAATAACGCCCTGGATGCCATGGTCGACAGCCCGCAGCGAAGCCTAGGCGTGCTGATCGAACTGCAAGGCGACAGCTGCGTATTGCAGGTCAGCGATACCGGTGGCGGGATTGCCGAAGAGCACCTGGGCAACGTCTTCGAGCCGTTCTTCACCACCAAGCCGGTGGGCGAGGGGCTGGGCCTGGGCCTGGCGATTTCCTACGGCATCGTGCGCGATCTGGGCGGCAGCCTGGAGGCGCGCAATGGCACTGCTGGCGCGATCTTCATCCTGCGCCTGCCATGCGCCGGGTGAGCGCTGCGGCATTTCGTGTAACACCCGTCGGGCACCGCTGGGAGAGCTCGGCGCTACACTGCGCCCTCGAGTAATAAGGAGGTTCCATGGCTGGTCAGGTAATCGTCGTCGATGATGAAGCAGCGATCCGCGAGGCGGCGCAGCAGTGGCTGGAGCTGTCCGGCTTCAGCGTGCAGACCTGCGCCACGGCCGTCCAGGCGCTGGCCCTGCTCGACGGCGACTTTCCCGGCGTGCTGATCAGCGATGTGCGCATGCCCGGCACCGATGGCTTGCAGCTGCTGGAGCGGGTGGTCGAACTCGACCGCGACCTGCCGGTGATCATGATCACCGGCCATGGCGATGTACCGATGGCCGTGCAGGCGCTCAAGCGGGGCGCCTACGACTTCATCGAAAAGCCTTTCACCCCCGATCGCTTGCTCGACACCGTGCGCCGCGCCCTGGAAAAGCGCCGCCTGGTCTGCGAGAACCGCGCACTGCGTCAGCGGTTCGCCCTCAAGGACGGCATCGCCGCGAAGCTGCTCGGTGTGTCGCGGCCCATGGAACGGCTGCGCCGGCAGATTCTCGACCTGGCCGGCACCTCGGTGAATGTGTTGATTCGCGGCGAGACCGGCTCCGGCAAGGAGCGCGTGGCGCGCTGCCTGCACGATTTCAGCGAGCGCGCCGACAAGCCGTTCGTGGCGCTCAACTGCGCGGCAATTCCCGAACACCTGTTCGAGAGCGAACTGTTCGGCCATGAGAGCGGTGCCTTTACCGGCGCCCAGAGCAAGCGCATCGGCCGTATCGAACACGCCGATGGCGGCACCCTGTTTCTCGATGAGATAGAAAGCCTGCCGCTGGCGCAGCAGGTCAAACTGCTGCGCGTGCTGCAGGAAAAGACCCTGGAACGGCTGGGCTCCAACCGCAGCATCCACGTGGATCTGCGAGTGATCAGCGCGGTGAAGCCGGACCTGCTCGATGAAGTGAAAGCCGGGCGTTTCCGTGAGGATCTGCTCTATCGGCTGAATGTCGCCACCTTGCAGATTCCGCCGCTGCGCGAGCGTCGCGAAGACATTTCACTGTTGTTCGAGCACTTCGCCGAAGAGGCCGCCCAGCGCCACGGCCGCACGCTGGAGCCGTTGACGCCCGCCGAGCTGGCCGGTCTGCTCGGCCACGAATGGCCGGGCAACGTGCGCGAGCTGATCAACGCCGCCGAGCGCCATGCCTTGGGCCTCGGTGACACCTCCTCCGAGGAGGCCAGCCAATCGCTCGCCGGGCAGATGGAAGCGTTCGAGGCGCAGTGCCTGCACAACGCGCTGCTACGTTGTCGCGGCAGCATCCTGCAGACCATGGAGCTGCTGCAACTGCCGCGCCGCACCCTCAACGAAAAGATGCAGCGCCATGGCTTGCAGCGCAGCACTTATCGACCTGCGGGTAGTAGTGACGAGGATTGAGTCGCGGCTCTGAGGACGGTCTGCTTGGCTGGTGGGCTGAAGCCCACCCTACGGCTTATCGGCAATCCCTCAATTCTTGTGGGAGCGGGCCATGCCCGCGAAGTTCACGGGCATGGCCCGTTCCCACATGTAGTGCGCTGAAAGGTCGCTTGAAGATCATTCCCACGCGTTTTACATAAGCGGAATCCTGCCGATTGCCACTCGCGGAATAGGCGACCTTTCGCTGCTTTATCTATCCTGATCTTCCAGAAACCGCTCTGGCTCGGGGCTTTTATCCACTGGCACGGCACCTGCTATGGCTGCTGGTAACCGGACATTCAACCCGGCTCTCTGACAAGAATAATCACGGAGATACACCATGCGACTGACCAAGCGCGTCACCCTGTTCGCCGCTGCCGCGGCCTTCACTGCCAGCACCGCGGTACTTGCCGCACCGACCTTCATCAACGTGCTTACCGGCGGGACCAGCGGGGTGTACTACCCGATTGGCGTGGCCATGTCGCAGCTGTATGGCAGCGGTATCGAGGGCGCGAAAACCTCGGTACAGGCCACCAAGGCCTCGGTCGAGAACCTCAACCTGCTGCAGTCCGGCCGGGGCGAGATCGCCTTTGCCCTGGGCGACTCGGTCGAAGACGCCTGGAACGGCGTGGAAGACGCCGGCTTCAAGGCACCGCTGACGCGTATTCGCGCCATCGCCGCCACCTACCCCAATTACATCCAGATCGTTGCCAGCAAGGAATCCGGGATCAAGACCCTGGAAGACCTCAAGGGCAAACGCATTTCCGTAGGGGCGCCGAAATCCGGCACCGAGCTCAATGCCCGGGCGATCTTCAAGGCCGCTGGCCTGAGCTACAAGGATATGGGCCGCGTCGAATTCATGCCGTACGCCGAGTCGGTCGAACTGATCAAGAACCGCCAGCTGGACGCCACCCTGCAGTCTTCCGGCCTGGGCATGGCGGCCATTCGTGACCTGGCGTCGATGGTTCCGATCACCTTCGTCGCCATCCCCGAAGAGGTCGTGGCGAAGATCGACAGCCAGGCCTACCAGGCCAAGGTCATCCCGGCCGGCACCTACGACGGCCAGGATCAGGACGTACCGACCGCGGCCATCGTCAACCTGCTGGTCAGCCACGAGAAGGTCTCCGATGAGGTGGCCTATCAGATGACCAAGCTGCTCTACGACAACCTCCCTCGCCTGCGTACCGCGCACTCCGCGGCCAATGACATCAAGCTGGAAAATGCCACCGAGGGCCTGCCGATCCCGCTGCACCCGGGTGCCGAGCGCTTCTACAAGGAAGCCGGCGTACTCAAGTAACACGCAGGCAGAGCGGGCGGCCGTACGCGCTGCCCGCACGCCTGTCGGGTCGGCGCTTGGCCATGCATATAGGCAATGGCCCGCCGTTATTGCAGCTGCATCGAGAATCTATCCATGAGCGATCATCCAGGTCTGACCGGCAATCCCGGTCAGTGGCCCAAGGCCGTGTTCTACGTCGCGATCCTGTTTTCGGTCTACCAGATCATCGGGGCCGCCTTCCATCCGTTCTCCAGCCAGGTGCTGCGCGCCGGGCATGTCGGCTTCGTGTTGCTGATGGTGTACCTGTGCTTCCCGATGCGTGGCCAGGGCCGGCCGTGGATGCCGCTGGCCTGGGTGCTGGGCCTGGCGGGGTTGGGCACGGCGCTTTACCAGTGGTACTTCGAGGCAGACCTGGTCCAGCGTTCGGGTGACCTCACCCCCTCTGACATGGTGGTCGGGGTGACCCTGCTGGTGCTGGTGTTCGAGGCGGCGCGCCGGGTCATGGGCCTGGCCCTGCCGCTCATCTGCGGTTGCTTCCTGGCCTATGGCCTGTTTGGCGAGCACCTGCCGGGCGACCTGGCGCACCGTGGCTACGACTTCGACCAGATCATCAACCAGCTGTCGTTCGGTACCGAAGGGTTCTACGGCACACCGACCTATGTGTCGGGTACCTATATCTTCCTGTTCATCCTGTTTGGTGCGTTCCTAGAGCAGGCGGGAATGATCCGGCTGTTCACCGATTTCGCCATGGGCATGTTCGGCCACAAGACCGGCGGCCCGGCCAAGGTTTCGGTAGTGACCTCGGCGCTGATGGGCACCATTACCGGTTCGGGTGTGGCCAACGTGGTCACCACCGGCCAGTTCACCATCCCGCTGATGAAGCGCTTCGGCTACAAGGGCACCTTCGCCGCCGCAGTGGAGGCCTCGGCCAGCATGGGCAGCCAGATCATGCCGCCGATCATGGGGGCGGTGGCGTTCATCATGGCCGAGACCATCAACGTGCCGTACGTGGAGATCGCCAAGGCGGCGCTGATCCCGGCGCTGCTGTGGTTCGGCTCGATCTTCTGGACCGTGCACCTGGAGGCCGAGCGCCTGAAGCTGACCGGCCTGCCGAAAGAGGAATGCCCGGATCCGTTCGCGGCCATCAAGCAGCGCTGGTACCTGCTGATTCCGCTGGGTGTGCTGGTGTATCTATTGTTCGCCGGCTTCACGCCGATGTTCTCCGGCACCGTGGGCCTGGCCCTGACCGCCATCGTGATCCTGGGCACGGCGATCGTCATGCGCGCCAGCAACCTGTGGTTGAAGATCGCCTTCTGGATCGCCCTGGGGCTGGTCAGTTCCGCGTTCCTCAAGTTCGGCATCGGCGTGGTGTTCGGCGTGATCGCGGTGCTGGTCGCCGGCTGCTTCTACGTCAAGGGCGGGCGGGAAACCCTGCGCGCCTGCGTCTGGGCCCTGGCCGAAGGGGCGCGCCATGCGATCCCGGTTGCGGTGGCGTGCATCCTGGTGGGGGTGATCATCGGTGTGGTGTCGCTGACCGGCATCGCCACCACCTTCGCCGGTTACATCATGGCTATCGGCAAGGACAACCTGTTCCTGTCGCTGGTGTTGACCATGCTCACCTGCCTGGTCCTCGGCATGGGTATCCCGACCATTCCCAACTACATCATCACCAGCGCCATCGCCGCGCCGGCGCTGCTGGAACTGGGCGTGCCGCTGATCGTGTCGCACATGTTCGTCTTCTACTTCGGCCTGATGGCCGACCTCACGCCCCCGGTGGCGCTGGCCTGCTTCGCCGCCGGTTCGATCGCCAAGGAGAACGGCCTGAAGATCAGCCTGTGGTCGGTGCGTATCGCCGCGTGCGGCTTCGTGGTGCCGTTCATGGCGGTGTATGACCCGGCGCTGCTGATGCAGGGCGACGACTGGGGCGCGATCCTCTACATGCTGATCAAGTCGGTGTTCGCCGTCGGCCTGTGGGGCATGGCGGTGGTCGGCTATTTCTCGGCGCCGATGCGAGCGTGGGAGCGGCTGCTGGTGTTCGCCGCCGGTGCTTCGCTGGTGATTCCGGCCTCGGTGTTCAGCTATGACCTGCTCGGGCTGTACAGCGTGACCACCGATGAAATCGGCTTCCTGATCGCCGCCGCGGTGATCGCCCTGCATGTGCTGCGTGCCCGCCGCCAGCCGTCTCTGGCGGCCGCTTGATCGGATTGTGCATGGGCCTGGCCGGGGTGGTGTGGGCGCAGGTGCCCGCCCCGGCCTTCACCCTGGCCTGGAGCCACACGATCGAGAAGATCCGCTGGGAAGAGGATTACCGCGTCACGCCGGCCGGGCTGCTGCTTGGCGAGGCGCGGGTACGCGGTAGCGGCGCCGGTATGGAGATCCCGGATGGCGCCGAACTGCGTGATGGCGCCTGGCATTACCAACGCCAGCTGCCGCCGCTGCAACCGCTGCGCCTGGGGCGCACGCCCGAGGCGGGCGACTATCAGCTGTGCGATGCCAAGGGCTGCAAGCCTTTCAGCGAGTGGCTCGGGCCGCCTAGGGCGAGTCAGCCTGCGGTGGAGTTGTGGAGCTGTGAACTGATGGGCGGGTAAAAGGTGGAAGCGGTCGTAGCGCCTTTACCTGTGGGAGCGGGCGGGGACGCCCAGTCCATGCCCGCGAAAAAGTCGCGGGCATGGCCCGCTCCCACAATTGATCGTATAACGGCTGCTTTCACCTCAAGGCTAATGGCCGAGCTTGCCAGTCTGATCACTGTCCTCTGCGCATCTCCCCCAACTCCGCCCGCAACGCCTTCAACTCCCGAAGAATCATCTCCTCGCGCTGTACCCGCGCCTCGGCTTCGGCATCCGGCCCTTTGGCATCCTCCATGGCGTTGACCAGTACCGCGATAAACAGGTTGAGCATCATGAAGGTGGCGATCAGCACGTAGGGGATGAAGAACAGCCAGGCCAGTGGGTAGACCTCCATGATCGGCCGCACGGTGCCGCTCGACCAGCTGTCCAGGGTCATCATCTGGAACAGCGAATACAGGCTGGCGGTCAGCGAGCCGAACCACTCGGGAAAGCGCTCGCCGAACAGCTGCGTGGCCATCACCGCCGACACGTAGAAGATCAGCCCCATCAGCATGATGATGCTGCCCATGCCCGGCAGCGACGCCAGCAGCGCCTGCACCACCTTGCGCATGTTCGGGTTGATCGACACCAGGCGCAGCACCCGCAGAACACGCAATGCCCGCAGCACGCTGAACGGCCCGCTGGCCGGTACGAGGGCGATGCCTACCACGATGCAGTCGAACACCGCCCACGGATCGCGCAACAGGCCAATGCCCCGGGCCGCGAAACGCAGCGCCAGCTCGGCCACGAACACCGCCAGGATGAACATATCCACAGGCACCAGCAGCCAGCCCCACTCGGCGACGATTTGCTTCGAGGTGAGCATGCCGAGAATCGCCGCGTTGATCAGGATCAGCACGGTGATCAGGCGCTGCACGGGCTTGCCATCCATGACCGCGGCCAGTTGTTGGCGCCAGACGCTGGTGGGCGGGTTCGAGCTGGTGTCGTTCATGGCGAGTTCGGCGGCGACTGTCGGGCTGTCGAGGGTAAATAAGCATGGTGACGGAAGAAAGCACTGGGCGCCTGGTTTGCAGACTGCTTTTTCACCAGATGTGTAGCCTGCCGCGTGCCACCGGATTGCCGAATCCATCGCGGGTCATTAGCCTGCGCTCTTTGCCTGGGCCAGGTGGCCCTGACCAACACGACGGATCACGGCATGAGCGAGCACGGCGACAACATCACCTATTACCTGGACATGCACAGCCCCGAGCAGCTGCGTGGCAAACCCCTGCCCGATAATCTGCAGGTGGTCGAGTGCCGCATCAAGCAGTTCCAGCTCAACCGTTTTCTCTACGCGCTGGTCGGCGAGCCCTGGGCGTGGACGGACAAGCTGGCCTGGTCGGATGCGCAATGGCGCGAAGCGATCGAGCGCGACGATCACCGCACCTGGGTGGCTTATCACCAGGGCGCCATCGCCGGTTACTACGAGCTGCAGCGCGACGCCGACGGCGCGGTGGAGATTCTCTATTTCGGTCTCGCCGAAGCGTTCTTCGGCCAGGGTTTTGGTGGCCCGCTGCTGACCCACGCGCTGCAATCTGCCTGGGCCTGGCCCGGCACGAAAAGGGTTTGGGTGCACACCTGCAGCCTCGATCACCCCAGTGCGTTGGCCAATTATCAGGCGCGGGGCCTTGAGCTCTATCGCCAGGAACGTGAGGGCTAAAGCGGCATTGCGTCGAGACATCCTGGGGGCTGCGCTGTCAGATATCGAGCGAGCCGCGTCGCGGTCACTGAACGGAGTTCTACATGCCAAAGCTTAGTGTGAAGTTGCTGCCTCTCTGCCTGCTGGCGCTGCCATTCATGGCGTCTGCCCAGCAGGAGATCCAGCCCGGTCTCTGGGAAATAACCTCGAAGAACATGCAGCTCGGCGGCAAGACTCTGCCGAGCAGCGACGTGATGCTGCAGCAGTTCAAGAGCCTGCCCCAGGCCCAGCGTGAAATGATGGAGCGGGCCATGGCCCAGCAGGGCATCCAGCTCGGCGAAAAGGGCGTGCAGTACTGCATCAGCCAGGCCCAGGTGGACGCGCAGAACATACCCCTGCAAGACCCCAACTGCAGCCAGGAGATCATCTCGAGGGACAACGACCGCTGGGTATTCAACTTCACCTGCCCCCAGGGCCGCGGCCAGGGCGAGGCGCATTTCCTCGACGACAAGTCGTTCACCTCGAAGGTCAGCGGTGATTTCGACAGCGGTGCCGGTCGCCAGCAGGGCAGCATGGAATCCGAGGCGCGCTGGGTATCGGCTGACTGCGGCGCGTTGAAGCCGCGTCAGTAAGGCAAGGCGTCTGGCGGCGACTTACAGTCGCTGCTGGCTCCTCCGCGGCGCGTGCTCGAAATCGGCCAGCCGCTCGGCACTGCCGGTGGTGATCAGCTTCTAGCGGGCGTTCAGGGGCGTCCAGTACTGCTGCTGGTCGCGGCCCAGCTTGCTGGCATCGGCCAGCACGAACGCCTCCGCCGCCTGGCGGATCATCAAATCCTTCGATAGGCCTGGCTGGCGCTCGCTTCACACAGGTCGCGTCATGCGACTATGCCATCGGCATTCACTCAGACCTTGTCGTCACTTAGCCCCTCGAACATGGCCGCGATCCTGGGTTCATGGCTGGCATTCCGGCTCTACTGGGCCTCCTGTGCAGGCGGAAGGGTTGCTCACTGTCTTTCTACAGAACTCCATATCTTGTCGAGCCCGGCAATAGTTGCTGTTCATTCGCCGCTCGACACTTGGGGTGGGCGGTTTCACGCCAGGCTGACATGCCGGTAGATCAGGCCGAAGTGTGCACCAGTGCGAGTACTTAGCCGGCATGCGGTAGCCAGCTGCAAGCAGGCAGTTTTCCGTCTCGGCACGCTGATTGTCTGTGCGCATAGGTTTGGGCGGTAATGACTCGCTTTCCGGGTGCGGCATGCCGCACTCAAGCAGGGCTTTTTTTATGCCGAGGTTTGAGACTCCAGGCTTATACCAGACCTCAAAGGCGGCCAGTGGTGGTTGGAAGGGCTTGCTGCCTGCGCAGGCCGTGAGGCTCAGCGCTATTAAAGTCACCGCTAATAGCGCTTTCATTCCTAGGGCCTCGCCTTGATGTTCACTGGGTTGGGATTACCGTAAGCATTGCAGTCAGGTTTTCCTCCGCCGCTGCCATAGCAGCTGTGAACGGTTGCCGAGCCGCCGAACATGTTCAACCATTCCTTGACCTTGGTGCTGCCGGGGCCGACCTGGTCAAAGGTGGCGGGGTTGCCGCCGATGATGGAGCCGACGAAGTCGTCGCGGTGGTTTTCCAGGCTGACGCTGTCTTGCATGCCACCACTGAGCTGGTAGAGCAGGCCAGCAGCTTTTTCGGCGTTATAGGCGGGGCCAAAGAACTTCAGGTAGGTCTCGCTCAAGGTACCCGGTGCGGCGTTGTTGCTCTTGAGAACTTCCAGGGCATTGCCGACGGTCATCGAGCCACGGCTGTGGGCATCCAGCTCCAAGCCTTGCGTACCATAGTGGTTGAGCAGTTCGGTAATTTCTGCTGTGGATCTGCTCAGCCCCCAGAACTCGTTCTCCAAGTGTTTCTGGTAACCGGCGACCATCAGCTCGGCCACTGTGCTGGATGTTGCTGGGAAGGACACCATGTACAACGGGCCACCGCCGCTACTGTTGTGCTGCCCAGCGTAGAGGGCGGCGGCATCGGCGTCGTTGAAGATGCCGTTCACGCCGATACGAATCCGTCCGTCCGGACCCGCTTTGAGCGCCAGCTTCTCTTCATCGCTAAGCAGGCGCATTACGGGTTTCTTATCCTCGATAATGACCTTGCCGTCTTTATCCAGCATCACTTCGTACATCGGGTGTTCCTTGACGAACATGGTGCGGTAGGCGTCGTCGCTGAACTTGAAGGTCTCCACAGCCACGGCATTTTTGATGATGCGTTCGGCCTCGGCCTGCTTTTCCAGTTCCTTGGGATCGAGGCGTTCTACGCCAATGTGGCTACCCGCCACGTCGCGGTTGAGGGTGGCGACGGTCTGTTCGGTGTTTTTCCCGGTCTTGTCGAGCTGCTCCTGTTCGTCGCGAATCTCGATGGTGCCTGCACTGACCGCTGCGAGTGTGCGTCCGCTGTCGCTTTCATGGGCGTCACCCTTGTTCAGAGCTGAGCCGATAACCGCTTTGCTCAGGCCATACTTGCCTTGGGTGAGCATGTCGCTGCTGAGGTCGACGCCGCTGCTGCGTGCGCTGGCGCTGGCGCGGTTGTCCAGGTCGCTGGTGGTCAGTGTGCCTGTCGTCAGGCGATTGGCACCGGCATCGATGGCGGCTTGGGTACTGGCGATCACCGCGCCCTTGAGGTCGGTATTGCCTTGTACTGCAAGGTCGAAGCCGCCATCACCGGCTCGGATGCCGCTCTGTTCGACCACGCTGGTGAAATCGCCATTGGATTTGGCTTTGGCCAGGCTCAGATTACCGCTCACGGGGGTACCGACACAGAATGGCGGGATGCACAGGCTAAGGCCCGCCCCTGTGTTCTTCTGCTGGCTGGCATAGGTGCTGGTGTCCTGCAGGCTTTCGACCAGCAGATCACCGCCCACTTGAGCTTTGACACTCTGACCAGCGACTTGGGCGCCGCGGATGCTGGTGTCGCCGCCACTGATCAGCAAAGCCGTATCTCCTGCGCTGACCAGGCTGTTGGTGTGGGTCAGATCCTCGCCGTCTGCCTGACCACGGCCACGCGAAACGGCGGCATTGAAGCTCAGGCCGTTCTGCTGGCCGCCGAAGTTCAGGCCTACGCCGAGGCTGGCCGAGCGGCTGCTCTCGGTGCTGTGCTGGGTCAGCTGATTCTGTGCGGCGACAAGATCGATGCGATTATCGGCGATCAGCGTGGCATCACGGCCGGCGACGATTTCGCTGCCACGCACCAGGATGTTGCTGTCCTCGCCCGCACCGGTAGCCACCAGGGTAACGTTACCCCCGGCCTTGATGCTGGAGCCTGCCGCACTGTCTGAGGTGTAGGTGGTGTTGCTCTGACTGCTGCTACTGCCGATGGAGATGTTGATACCGAAACCGCCGGCCTTGCTCGGGTCGCCCTCTTTGACCGCTGCGGAAATACCCGAGCCGGTATTGTAGGCAGTGAGCGCCGCCATGGCACCGCCAAGGGCTTTCATGCGGTCATCCTTTACTTCCGAGGTGGCCTTGACCAAGCGGTGGGTCGACTGCAGCGCGTTGATCACCGGCACGTTCAGGCCAACCGACAAGCCGCTTTGTTTGAACTTGGTTTCCTGCTCCTGGCGACCGATCTCCCGAGCCTCCGTGATCGAGATCTGTTCGGCCAGCACGTTTACGTCGCCGGTTGGCGTCATCACGTGGCTGCCGGACTGACGATAGCTGTTACCAGCCTCGATAATCACGTTGCCTGCGGTACTGCCGAGCGTGCTGGCGCGGGCGCTCTGGCCGTCGCTGCGGTCGCTGACGCTCTGACGTTGGGTACCGATGGTCAGCGACAGGCCGCCGCCACTGAACAGCCCGCTCTTTTTCACCGACTGATCATGGCGTTCCTGGTTGTATTCACTGGCTGCTGTCAGGTCGACGTCGCGCCCGGCCTGCAGCTGGGTCTGGCGGCTGGAAACGAGGTCACTACCACGTACGCCGATGTCACGGTCAGCGTTCAGGTAGAGCTGATCGGCGCTGAAAGTGCTGCCTTGTGCCTGAGTACGATCTACCGTGTCACGCAAGGTCGTGGTCTTGCTGGAGAACATGCCACTGCGTCCTTTGAAACGATGTGCCTCGTCAACGAACTGCTGTTGCTCGGCTGCCTCGATACGAATGTCGCGACTTGCCTCGGCCAGCAGCATGCCTTGTTCGCTGCGCACCGTGGCACCCCGGGCGTTGATATCCTGCCCCGCGCTCAGTAGCAGGTTGCCGGTGCCTTGTATCGTGCTGCCCACCTCCGTGTGGCTGGATTCGTTGCGCCAGTTGCTGTCGTTCCAGCGCACCATCTGCTGGTGGCTTTCGCTGGCGGTGCCCAGGTTTAGGTCGCGCCCAGCCTCTAGCCGGGTGACTCCGCCCCGGCCGGCGTTGAGCAGCTGTGCGGCGTTCAAATTTATGTCGTTGCCAGCGCTCACCTGCAGGGTGCCCGCGTCGCCGCTGACAAACAGCCCAGCGACACGCGAGAGGCTGGTGCGCGTGCCTTGGACGCTACTGCTGTCCTGGGTCACGGCGTTCAGGTTGACGTCGTTACCGGCCTGGACCAGCAAGCTGTCACGCGCACCGATAACGCCGCCGGTGTTGTTAAGGTCGTCACGTGCGATCAGTGCCGCGCGGTCGGCCTGAATGCGGCCTCCGAGATTTTCGATGTTCCGCGCATTCAACGAGACGATGCTGCGCCCACCAATGCTGCCGCTGTTGAGCAGGTCACCGGAGAGGTCGAGCTTGAGCTGTTGGCCGGCGATCAGCGCGCCGTTGCCGTTGAGGTCACCATCGCGTACCCGCACGTATACCTGAGGTACCAGTACCTTGCGCGATTCGCCATTGGCCAGGGTCACCGAACGCTCCACCAGCCACACCACGTCGCTGGTCAGCTGGGCCATCTGCTCGGCGGTCAGGGCCACGCCAGGCACCAGATTCCATTCGCTGGCCAGGGTGACCGCATTGTCGATCAGGGCGCGGTATTGCGCTTCGTCATCGGCGTAACCGTCGAGGAAGCGGCGCCCGGTGAGCAGGGCGATCTGCTCGCGGATCAGTTTCTGCTCGTAGAAGCCATCGCCCAGGCGCTGCTGGGTCAGGGCCGGATCCACGTTCAGGCGTTGCAGCATGTAGTCCGATGACAGCCACTGACGGTAGCTGGCAAAGCGCGGGTCGGTTTCGATCAGGTAGCCGCGGGTGCCTTCCGGGTTGGTTTGAAAGAGGTTATTGCTCGGCAAGGTCAGGTCGAGGCCGCCAGTGCGTACCAGGTCGGCAACACCCTGGCCGTTGTTGAGCTGCACCTCGACGCCTGGGTCGATTTGCACGCTCTGGTGTGCGGCCAGTTGGGTGTTGCTACCGTTCACGGCCGTTTGGGCGCGGAATTCGGTGGGGGAGATATCGATGTCCTGGATCAGGGGGGCCGGGGTATAGGCCGTGACGTTGGTGCCCTGGCGGTCGCGGCCCTTGCGCTGGATGCGGTAGAAGTTGGTGGCGGTGCCGGCGTCGCTGGTGACGCGTTGACCGTCCGCCTCGACGTTGGTCACCTGGATGGCGCCAACCTGCAGCAGGCCTCCGGCGATGATGCGGCTCTTGTCGTTGAGCACGCTGTCACCGCTGAACGACAGGTTGCCGCCAGCCAGGATCTGCCCGGGGGCCGAAGTGAGTACACGGGTTTCGATGACGGTCCGTTCGTAGTCGTAGCGGTTGAAGTTGTCGCGTCGGCCATCGGGCGTGGTCAGGTGGTCGACCTCGTCGTTGTTTACGGAGACCTGGTCGGGACGGTAGCGATTCGGCGAGCCGCTGATCTGGTATTCCTGCAATTGCTCGCGGCTGACCTCCACCTGCGCGGTGCTGAAATGCTCGTTGGTGTTGCGCAGCTCGCGCACGGCCAGGTCGAGGTTGCCGAGTGACTCGATGGTGGCGCTTGCATTGCTCAGCAGGTCGGCGCGGCCGCTGGCGCGGTCGTTCGCGTCCAGCGCACCGCCGATGGCCAGCTCGCCGGCGCTGAAGATCAGTGCCTGCTCGCGGTTCTCCAGGGTCTGAGTGCCGATGTCCAGGCGTTCGCGGGCGGCCAGGGTGGCGGCGCGGCCCCCTTCGTCGCGGTTGGACAGCAGGCGGCTGGCGATGGCCAGGCGATCACCGTAGAGCTGGCCGGTGCCGAGGTTGTGCACCTCATCAGCCTGGACGCGTACCAGCTGGCCATCGACCAGGCCGCGGTTGAGCAGTTGTCCGGTGACACGCAGATCCACCTGGTTGGCGCTCAGCTCGGCACCGCTGGAATTGTTCAGCGCAGCGCTACGTAGCAGCAGGGATTGCCCGGCCTGCAGTTGGCCTGTGTTGTTCAGGGTACCGCCGGCCTCGATGTCCAGTTTAGCGTTGGCCTGCAGCTGGCCGGCGAGGCTCATGTCGCCTTGCTGGCGCAGCAGCAGGTCGCCCAGGCTGAGGGCGCGGCCATTGCCACGCAGGTAGGCGGCGTTGAGCGAGAGCAGGCGCCCTGAGAGCAGTTCGCCGCCCTCGTTGAGCAGCTCCTGGGCCGTCAGCCTGACCTCGCCGTTGCTGGCGATGCTGCCGCCGCTGTTGTCGAGGCGCTGGGCATCGCGCACCTCCAGCAAACCACCATCGGTGGCGAGGAGGGTACCGCCGCGGTTGTCCAGCTCACGACTGTCGATCAGCACCTGGCGCCCCTGGCTGTGGCCGTCAGCGAGCACGACCTGCTGGGAGGTCAGCTGCAGTTCGCCATTGCTTAGCAGCGTGCCACCGCTGCCCTCGATGCGCTGGGCGTTCAGTGCCAGGCGGCCGTCGCCGGCATGCTCGACCTTGCCGCCCCGGTTGTTCAGGGTCTGCGCCTCGAGGCTGAGTGTCTGGGCGTTGCTGGCGATGCGTCCGGCGCTGTTGTCCAAGCTGTCGGTGGCCTTCAGCGTGCTGGCGGCGGTGCCGGTTTGCAGCAGTTCGCCGCCAACGTTGGACAGGTGCCTGGCGCTCAGCGTCAGCTGCTCGGCGCTGACGCTGGCGGCATCGCTGCGCAGGGTGCCGCTGGCGCTGGCCTGGAGGGTGTCGGTGCTGTCGATCTGGCTGGCGCTGAGGTCGAGGTCGCCATTGCGTGCATTCAGGCTGAGGTCAGTGGAACGAGTGCGACTGTGGCTCAGGTCAAGGTTATCGGCCTCGACATCGAGCTTGCCGCTGGCATGGTTCTGGCCGTTGGCTGCTACGTGACGCGCCTTGATTTCCAGGTCGGCGGCGGCGCCGGAGTTGCCTTGTGCGTCGATGCCGGAAGCCAGCAGGGATTCGCCACTGCTGCGCACGCGTTCAGCCTCCAGGCTCGTCTTGCCCTGAGCGGCCACTACGCCAGTGTTGTCGATAGTGGTTTGGCTGCTCAGGCGCATGTCGCCCTTGGCGTACAGGCTGCCGCTGTTGTCGATCGACTGGTTGCTGGCCACCCGAGTATCGCCGGCACTGCTGATGGCACCCAGGTTTTGCAGCTTGCCATCCGCTCCGATCACCACATCGCCGGCCATGGCGCCGATCTGCCCGGCGTTGCGTACGCCGACCCCGGCCTCGGTGCCGACCAGCTTGATCTTGCCGGCGTACATGCCGCCCAACTGGGCGACATCGATGGCCACCTCCGGCTTGTCGCTGCCGTCATCGGCAAGGGCGCTGGCCTGGCTGTTATCGGCGCTGACCTGATTGCGCCCGGCAGTGACCTTGAGGTCCTTGGCCCAGATCCCGGCGTTGACCTCCACGCTGCGGGCGATCAGGTCGGTGTAGTCGCTGTCGCGGCTATCCAGCCCACGCCCGGTGATGTTCAGGGTGCCGCCCTCGACCTTGTAGCCGGTGATGCGCCCATCCTCCATCTGCACGCGGCCAGTGGTCAGGGTGGAGCGGTCGGCGTTGATGAAGCCGCAGCCGTCGCACGTGATCCCGGCAGGGTTGGCGATGACCACCTCGGCGCGGCGACCCGCCACTTCAACGTAGCCGCGCAGTTGGCTTGGGTTGCTGGAATTGACCTCGTTGAGGATCACCCGGGCGCTACCGCTGAGATTGGGATTGCCCTCGATCCAGCCACCGAGCTGGGTCTGGCTGTTGGTAGGGGAATTGTTGAGGATCGCGCCCCGGCCATCCACGTCGAATTGACTGTAATTGTTGCGTGAAACCCCTGCGGCGCTGGGCGCGGCGATGTTTACCTGCGGCGTGCCGTTGGCGCTCTCCAGCACGTTCGGCCGTTGGCCACCAGGCGCGTTGGGATCGGCGACGATGCCGTTTGCCCAGGCCGGCATGGCCGTGAGGCTGACCAGGCTCAGCGCGCTCATCAGGGCGAAACGCAGGGGCACCAGGGTCGCCACGCAGCTACCGCTGGCGCCGCTCGCTTCGCGTGTACCGGGCGCCTTGCCCTGGCCGCTGACATTTTCGGCCACCACCATGAGCAGGCCGCGTGCCTTGTTGAAGATGACTCGATGCAAGTGCTTGTTCATGTGCAATTCCCTTTGCGGTACCGGACCGCAGATAACGTTTGGAGAATCAGGCCTCAGTGGCGATTGGATGAGCGGCGAACCAGGCCTTGGCCTGCTCCGGGATCACGCCAATGCCATGAAAGGTCTTGATCTTCAGGCCGCGTGTTTCACCGCGGTGGTAAAGCGCACGCGCGCAGCTGTTGGGGAACACGTGGCTGAGCAGCAAGCGGCTGAGCGCGGCGGTGTGGCCGAAGGGGGCTACCCAGTCGTTGACCCACAGGCGCTCGCCGCTGCGCCAGTCGGCCTCGTCCATTTCCATAGGTGAATGGCTCAGGTAGCGCCGCTCGGTGGCTTCGTCCAGGCTCAGCCAGGCCAGGTAGAACACCGGCTTGCCGTTTTCGCTGCCGAGCACGAACTGGCGATGTTTGAGGGCCGGCAGCAACAGCCTCGACAAGCTATGAAGGGGGGCGTCGCGGTGGGCCTCGGAGTGCATCCACAGCCAGGTGGCGGCGCCCAGGGCGTTGGCCTCGTTCCATGGCTCGTCGAAGACGGCCGGGGCGGTGATGTCGAAAGTATCGAAGCGCATGGGCGATCCTCAGAACGACAGGACGACGGTAAAGGCACTGGTGAAATTGGCGGTTTCAAAACCATCTGGCTTCTTCAACGGAGTGCCCCATGACCAGTCATAGGACAGGTTCCGATAGCCGCCGCGCAGGCCGACCACGGCGCCGGCCAGGCGGCGGCCGATCAGGTAGTCGGCGGAGTTGCCGCCGACCTCGCCATAGTCCACGCCGGCATACAGTTCTTGCCCGCTGGTGCCCAGAGCCAGGCCCAGCTCATTGCTCAAGGTCCAGCCACGGTCGGCCGAGAGGATGTTCTCACCGTCGAAGCCCCGTACCGTGTAGCGCCCGCCAATGCTGAAGCGGTCCTGCGGTACCAGGTTGGTGCGATTCCACTGCGCGCGCCAGGCGCCGATATAACGCAGGCGCTGGTCGTAGGCATTGAAGGGGATTTGCCATTGCGCGTCGGCCTGGATGATTTTCGAGCGCGAGGTGCCGTCGTCGAAGTTCTCCTCGATCGCTTTCAGGGCATCGTGCGCACCGGTGCCTCGGCGGTAGCTCAAACCCAGGTCGAGCGTGGCCGAGCCGATGAACTCGCGATGGCCGATACCCGCCTGCCAGCCGGCCATGCGCCGACGTTGTTGCTCGATTTCGGCATCGTCGATGAAGTTGTCCGAGCTACGTGTCCACAGGCTGCCCCAGAGCGTGGTCTTGCGCACCGCATCGCGGTACACCAGGCGCGAGAGGCGCATTTCGTTGTTGCGGCTCTCGCCTCGATACCGGAAATCTTCAACCGCACCGACAACCGTCTGGTGGTAGTCGTATTCGCTGCTGGTAAGCGCCAGTTGCCAGTAGCCATAAGGCACCGAGTAATGCAGCGTATGGCCCTTGGAACCACGGTCGCCGTCCTCGCCGCCGCCCAGGTCATGGTTGAAGCTGGCGTAGAACAGGTCGTTGAGGGTCAGCGGGTTGTCCAGCGACAGTGCCACGCTGCCCTGGTACTTGCCGGTGCTTTTACTTCCGCCGTTGTCCACCGACAGGCTCAGGCGTGCAGGCAAGCGCTGGCGCCAGGCGATCACCACGTCGCTTTCGCCCGGGCCGGCGTTGCTGGCGGCGGCCGGCACGATACGGATATCGGCTTCCACGGTCGGGACGCGTTTGAAGTTCTCCAGGGCCTGTTCGATGTCACGCAGGTTGAGCAGGTCGCCGGGGCTCGCTGGCAGTGCATTGAAGGCATTCGCGCGGCTGCTGGTTTGCTCGTCGAAGCGGATGCCGTTGATGCGGCCGGGCAGCAGCGTCAAGGTCAGCACGCCGCTGTTCAGGTCCTGCGCACCAGCCAGTACGCGGGTGGTGACATAGCCTTTGGCAATGACGGCGTTCTGGATGCGCTTCATCGTCAGGTTGATGCCGCGCGAGCCCAGGCAGCGTCCAACGGCGGGATCCTCCTCGGGATTGGCCGCCTGTAGGGCCCATTGAAATCGCTCGGCCGAGTCGCCCACCAGCTCGATCCTTTCGATGCGGAAACAGGGCGTTTCCTCGCGTGGCAGGGTTGCCGATCCTTCTTCCTGCGGCAGGGCCTCGAGGCGTACATCTGGTCGTGCCTCCAGTTGATCGCGTAACACACGATCACGCTCTCGCTGGCGCAACAGCTCTTCTTCAGGGGTGGCGGCGTGCGCGATCTGCAGCGTTGCAACGGCGGTCAGCAATAGCCAGGAAAGAGTACGGCGAACGCTAGCGAGGGCGGCTGGGCGAAACGGGACTCGACACGAACTGAGTGACTGCATGACACATCCTTGTGGGGTCGACTTCGGGGCAACGAGGCGCGAGTTGGCGCCATGGCTGACTAGCCGTATCGCTTGGCTCGACGTTTGCTGAGATAGGCCGAGAAACGAAAAGTTGCGCATTGGGCGTGCAGTTCGTCGGGGAAAGGGAACCATCGTGTGAACCAAATCGCTTTTTTTTGCCGATTCCCGGATGAAAGCGAGTGTCGTCGCAGCTCTCATAACCTGTTCACGATCTTTCTGGACAGGCGTATGGACAACTACAAGGCGAAACCTTTTTGGGGGAGGTCGGGCGGCGATCCGCTTTAGCCTCGATTTTGCCTAGCTAGGCGTAGAGAGCTCGCGGCTAAAGCCCCTCCCACGAGATCGCTAACGGCTGCTTGCATCGCACTCAAAATGGATAAAACCCGGCATGAAGATCCTGGACAGGCGCTCAGAGAATCGGCGAGATCAGCCGTGCCACGCGCATGCCCAGCTGTTGCAGGCGATGCACTTCACGGCGGTCGGCGCCGATCAGTTCGCGGGACTGGCTGAAGTCTTCCAGCAGCATCGCTTCGACCTGGCGGGCGAACTCCGGGTCGACCGTTACCAGGGTGATTTCGAAGTTGAGGCGGAACGAGCGGTTGTCTAGGTTGGCGCTGCCGACCACGCCGATGTCGCCATCGATCAGCGCGACCTTCTGGTGCAGAAAGCCCGGCAGGTAGCGGAAGATCCGTACGCCGGCGCGCAGCGCTTCCAGGGCGAACAGGTTGGAGGCCGCATAGACGATGCGGTGGTCCGGCCGTGAGGGCAGCAGGATGCGCACGTCCACGCCGCGCAGCACGGCCAGGCGCAGGGCCGCGAACAGCGCTTCATCGGGGATGAAGTAGGGACTGGTCAGCCAGATGCGCTCGCGGGCGGCGTTGAGCATTTCCACGAACAGCAGCGAGCAGGTTTCCTGGGCGTCGGCCGGGCCGCTGGTGATCACCTGGCAGAGCATGCCTTCGTCCGGGTAGCGCTCGGGCAGCAGCAGTGGCGGCAGCTTGCGCGTCGCCCAGAACCAGTCCTCGGCAAAGGACTCCTGCAGGCAGGCCACGGCCGGGCCGTGTACCTCGACGTGGGTGTCGCGCCACGGCGACAGGCGCGGTTTTTCGCCCAGGTATTCATCACCCACGTTGTGGCCGCCGAGAAAACCGCGCCCGCCATCGACCACCACGATCTTGCGATGGTTGCGGAAATTCAGCTGAAAGCGATTGAGCACGCCGCCGCCGGTGGGGAAGGCGTGCATGTGCACACCGCCCTCGCGCAGGCGCTTGATATAGCGGCGCGGCAGGGCGTGGCTGCCGACCGCGTCGTAGAGAAAGTACACCTGCACGCCAGCCGCCGCGCGCTCGAGCAGGGCTTCCTGCAGGCGGCGGCCAAGCTTGTCGTCATGCACGATGAAGAACTGGATAAGGATCACCTGATGCGCTTCGGCAATCGCCTGGAAGATCGCCTCGAAGGTGGCCTTGCCATCGATCAGCAGGCTGACCTGGTTGCCCGCCAGGCAGGGCATGCGCCCCAGGCGCGGCAGCGCGCGCAGTTGTCCGTAAGCCTCTGACTCACCAGCGGCGATGGCCTCCTGCACCCAGGGGCGCCAGTCCAGCGAGGCCATGGCCTTGTGCATCTGCTTGTCGACTATCCGGCGCGCCTCGATATAGGCGTAGAAGCGGCTGCGCCCGAAGATCACGTAGGGCAGGAGGGTCAGGTAGGGCATGAAGAACAGCGACAGTGCCCAGGCGATGGCGCCCTGGGCGGTTCGCACGGTGAGGATCGCGTGCACGGCGGCGAGCGCACCGAGCCCATGGATCGCCGCGATCAGGTAACCGAAGAAATGCTCGATGCCGAATTCCATTGCCGTTCGCTTGTTGGCTGCAGTGCCAGCATAGACCACGCTATCGATGGGACGTCACCGATAGAAATCAGCGTTCCACGTGAAACTTCGCGGCAGCGTGCCTGGCTCGACTCGGGCGAATGAGCGCAAGCCCCGCAACGCAAGCGGCGGGGCTTTGCCAACGATAGCCATCAGGCCCGCGACAGCGCCGAGATCTGCTTGCGCCGGTAGACCGTATCGCGGCGTGACAGCAGCAGGTAGAGCGGCAGGGTGACGACGATCGCCACCAGCCAGGACAGGTCGGCACCGTCGAGCTTGCTGGCCATCGGCCCGGTGTAGATCGGTGTGACCGCGAACGGCAGCTGCACCAGGATGCCGATGGCATAGGCGCTGACCGCGTTGGGGTTGAAGCGCCCGTAGATGCCGCCGCCGGCGTCGAACAGCGAGGGGATGTGGTAGCGCTGCTTTTGCACCAGGTAAAAATCGGCAAGGTTGATCACCGCCCAGGGCACCAGCACGATCATCATCGCCAGGATCAGCTGCATGAAGCGCGAGATGAAGTCCGCTGGTGCGCTCACCGCGACCACGCAGCAGGCCACCAGCAGGATCGCCGAGAGCGCCACGCGGGCCTGGCGGCTCGGTGCCCAGTCGGCGGCAAAGGTCTGTACCGAGGTAATCAGCGCCAGCACCGCGCCGTACAGGTTCAGGGCGTTGTGGCTGATGATGCTGAGGATGAACAGCAGCATCAGCACCGGGCCGAACACGCCGGTGCTCTGCTTAACCGCTTCCATGGTATCGGTCTCGGCGCTTACCGACAGCGCCACCAGGGTGCCGAAGATGAAGCACAGTGAAGTGCCCAGCACGGCGCCGCAGTAAGTGGCGATAAAGGGCTTCCAGATGCCCACGTCGCGTGGCAGGTAGCGCGAGTAGTCCGAGGTGTAGGGCGCGAAGGAGATCTGCCAGATGGCGCCCAGCGAGGCCATGGCCAGCCAGCCGGCCAGGTTGAAGCCGCCACGGCTGGCGAAGTCCGCCGGCAGGCCGTTGGCGAACAGGGCGATGAAGCCTGCCAGCAGGCCGATGCCCATCACCCAGGTGCCGATGCGGTTGAGGGTGTGGATGAAGTTGTAGCCGAGGATGCCGATCAGCGTCGCGGCGCAGGCGCCGATCAGCACGGCGGCAGGCAGGGGCAGATCCGGCGCCACGCTGTGGATGGATTTGCCGGCCAAAACGCAGTTGGAGATGAAGAAACCGATGTACAGCACGGCGGCGATCACCACTACCAGCAGCGCGCCATAGCGGCCGAACTGACCGCGGCTCTGCAGCATCTGCGGCAGGCCCATCTGCGGGCCCTGGGCCGACGCCAGGCCGAGCACGATGCCGCCGAGCAGGTGGCCGACCAGGATGGCGCAGATCGCCCAGCCGAGGTTGAGGTGGAACACCTGCACGGCCATGGCACCGGTGACGATGGGCAGTGGCGCGATATTGGTGCTGAACCACAGGGTGAACAGGTCACGGACGCGGCCATGACGGTCGGCGTCGGCCACCTGGCCGACACTGTTGCTTTCAACGAGCTCTTGCTGGGACATGGACGGTTCTCCTGCGCAAGGTGGCGACGACATGCAGTGCCGCGTGGGGCGGGGCGGGCCGTTTGGTGTAGATGCGTGGGGGTGGCTGAGCGAGTCAGCTGCGCCTGCTGCGGGGCAGCTTGCAGGCGGCGGAGAACGGGGAGGGGTAGAGCAGCAGGGCTGTGCGGAACACCATGGGAAACCTACTTCTTGTCTTTATTCGGATAGGGTTTTGCGTATCGCCAGGTTGGCGAAAACCGCTGCCCGGCGTGGCCGGTGCAGCGGTGGCCGGGCTCAGCGGAAGGCTGGCACCACGTGCTGGATGAACAGCTCCAGGGACTTTTTCTTCTCGGCGTAGGGCAGGCTGTTGTCGGCCCAGAAGCTGAATTCGTCGACGCCCAGTTCCTGGTAGTGACGAATGCGCGCGATGATTTCCTCGGGCGTGCCG
>JAAIGF010053389.1_pt1 | contig 43945 bp, 40 predicted proteins | sample 6487441 | NCBI WGS metagenome assembly JAAIGF01 (sample SAMN13974129, study PRJNA590717) | phyllosphere metagenome | biome: pepper field; feature: multiple bacterial spot infested pepper fields; material: pepper leaves; isolation source: leaves from pepper fields | host: Capsicum annuum ...
AAACGACAATTAATAAGTCGGGATAAGCAGGGTTTTCTTTATTTGCTAGCGTGTTGAAAACGATTTCTTCATCAAGCGAGGTTGGAAATAACGTATAGGTACCTGGAAGATCAACAATTGTATATGTTTTACCATTTGCCTTGACTGATCCTTCTCTTTTTTCTACCGTAATGCCAGGATAGTTTCCTACGCGTTGGTTAAGTTTGGTAATGCGATTAAATAAAGAAGTCTTTCCCACATTGGGATTTCCCAGCAGGGCTATAATAGGGTTTTTCATAAAATTATTTTTCGACTAAAATGTATGTAGCTTCAGACTTGCGGATGGCGATTAAAATATTGGAATTTAAGATGTGTAGACCTATTGGACCATTAAATGGCGCTTTGTGCTTTACCTCTACAGTACATCCGGGGAGCAACCCTATTTCAAGAAGTTTAGAAGGCAATTCTGCCGCATTTAATTTGCTTATCACCGCTTTTTCACCTACTTTTAAAAGATCTAGACTGAAACTTTTTTGCATTATCTCTGTTAAAATAATAATATAATTTATATTCGTAATCGAAATTATTTCGCTGTGCAACCAAAGATAACCAATTTAGATTTATTCTACGGATTTTAGTTGTCACACTTTTGTTTTTAATAAACATTGCCCATGAAGATTGAAGAAGAACTTAAAGTGAAGAAATTTACAAATGATTGGCAGCGGGCTACCGTCAATATTTTATTTACGGCCAGCTGGCTAGGACTCATTTTGGAAAAACGTGCGTCGAAACGACAGATTACGCTGCAGCAATTTAATGCGTTGCGGATTTTACGTGGCCAATTGCCTGAGCCTACGACGAATAATTTATTGCGTACGCGCATGATTAGTAACACGCCTGATATCTCGCGTCTGGTCGACCGTATTGTGGCGAAGGGATTGGCATCGCGCGAAAAGAATAAAGTGGATAAACGATCGGTAGATCTGTTTATTACGCAAAAAGGACTCGATCTCTTGGATGAGATTGAGGAAGATATGATGCTCATTGATATGCTTCCCGGTAACTTATCAGAAAAAGATGCGGCTAAATTGAGCGATCTACTGGATAAGTTACGCGGAGAAGATGCAGAAGCGCTTTAGTGTTGATGACCATCATGATCATGCTCGTGGTCGTGATGGTCGTCATGTTCTTTAGGTTGTGTGTCGTGCTGATGGGTTTTATGTTCGGCACCATGCTGATGATCATGTCCATCGAATAAAAAGTTACCCAATGATACCAATACGCCTAACAATACAGCCACCATTTTCTTTTTATTGAATTTATGATGATCTGCCGAACCCGATTCGAATAAGATCGTCGTTGATATATGCAGGAAGATACCGATAACAATAGCCATGATCTTATCGAAATACTGCGAAATATTACCGATATCACCACTGCTGATACCTTTGCTGGTGATAAAGCCTAATGGCGTCATAGCAGCAAACAGCAAGATAAAAAATCCAATCTTACCTTTGGTTAAACGGGTGCTGAGCAATAAACTACCCAATGCAAAGGCTGCTGGTATATGATGAATCGCAATGCCAAATACCAATTCTGATTGATGACCAGATGCCAGCGGCATACCCTCTAAAAAGGCATGTAAGCATAAACTGACCATAATGCCGAATGGAAATACACTATGATCGTGCTGATGGATATGTCCATGCTCAATACCTTGCGAAAATTGCTCCAGTAAGAGTTGAAACAAGAAACCGCCCAAAATATACAATCCGATAATTTCGGGACGTGTACTATCAGTCAAGTAAACGTGCGGAATCAGGTGCAGCACCGTGATGCTGAAGAGGTAAGCTCCACTGAAGGACAGGACAAGTTTAAGCAGATTGGTGTTGTCTCGTTTTACAAAAAAGACCGACAATCCACTGACGAAAGCGGAAATGAATAAAATGCTGACGATTAAGAATGAACTCATGTTGTTGCTATTGCTGGTGGGGTATTAGTTGATTTAAAAAAATCAGGAAAAAAGCGTTTGAAAAGATATCCCACACCCGTGCCGATCAATATGCCTAACGTGGCACCACAGAGGATATCAATAGGATAGTGCACACCAACATAAATCTGTGAAAAACTGATCAATGAAGCCCAGGTTACGCCCAGCCATAAAGCATGTTTCCAGCGTCTGCGGAAAAGCATGATCCAAAAGAAAGCCATCGCAAAATGGTTGGTAGCATGTGAGGAGGTAAAACTGAATCCAGCACCGCACCGCACACGTATATTTACCTCGTTTTTAAACACAAGATCGTTGCACGGGCGTATCCGTTTTACATTTTTCTTGATTAGATGAGAGGAAATGGCATCTGAAATGCCGAAATTGGCCAGTGTAAATGCTACGATCAAAACGCCCATCTTTCCGTAATGCTTAATAAAAAAGATAATCAGGAAAAGATAGAGCGGAGCCCAGGTGTAAGGATTACGTAAAATGGGGAGTAGCCAATCAAAAAAAGGATTACTTAATCCTTGATTGATGGCCAAAAAAACTTCTTGGTCAAAATGAATGAGTTGATTCAACATAAATTCCTTGTTATTAATTACCCCCAAAAGTAAAGAATAAATACGTACATCAATGCGTTTTTGCAAGATGATACAATGTTGCAACAAAAGTAGCTATTTTGTGCGCAATTGTGAAAGATAAATATGAATATTTAGCAGATAAAGTTATTTTTACAAGCAAATAATTGATTATGACACTTATTAAATCGATATCGGGTATCCGAGGGACTATTGGTGGTAAACCGGGCGAAGGACTTACGCCAATAGACGTTGTCAAATTTACTGCAGCATTTGGGAAGATATTGCTCAGGAATACAGGGAATAAGAAGATTGTGGTGGGGCGCGATGCGCGCCTTTCGGGTGAAATGGTAAGTAATCTCGTCGTTGGTGCTTTGCAAAGTATCGGTGCCGATGTAGTTAATCTTGGTCTATCTACCACACCCACTGTGGAAATTGCTGTGCCTTTAGAACAAGCCGCAGGCGGTATCATTTTAACGGCTTCGCACAATCCGGGACAATGGAATGCGCTGAAACTTTTAAATAGTCTTGGCGAGTTTATCAGCGATGCAGAAGGCAAAGAAGTTTTGGCCTTAGGAGAAAGTCTGGATTTTGATTTTGCGGAGGTAGATTCGTTAGGTACAGAAGTACATGATGAAAGTTATCTGCAAAAGCATATCGATGCTGTCTTAGCGCTTCCTATCGTCGATCGTGAAGCGATCCGTTCGGCAAATTTTAAAATTGCCGTAGACGCTGTAAACAGCACCGGGGGCATTTTTATTCCGGCATTGCTGGAAGCACTTGGTGTCGAGACGGTCTATAAAATTCACTGCACGCCTAATGGACATTTTCCACATAACCCGGAGCCGTTGAAAGAGCACTTGACTGATCTTTCGGAAGCGGTTTTAGCAAATGGAGCGGATTTAGGTATTGCGGTTGATCCGGATGTCGATCGTCTCGTATTTATGATGGAAGATGGCGAACTTTTTGGCGAAGAGTATACATTGGTCGCAGTAGCCGACTATATTTTGGGGCAAACCAAAGGAAATACCGTCTCCAATTTGAGTTCAACACGTGCTTTACGTGACGTTACACAGCAGCATGGCGGTGAATATTTTGCGGCAGCGGTAGGTGAAGTGAATGTCGTGACCAAAATGAAAGAAGTGAATGCAGTAATTGGCGGCGAAGGCAATGGCGGCGTCATTTATCCAGAATCGCACTACGGTCGTGATGCCTTAGTCGGCGTTGCGATATTCCTCAGTCATTTAGCAAAATTAGGGAAGAAAGCTTCTGCCTATCGCGCGGCGCTTCCGCAATACTTCATGTCCAAAAACAAGATCACCCTTACACCGGAATTGGATATTGACGACCTGCTGCGTAAAATGGAAGATAAATACAAAAACGAAAACTATTCCACCATCGACGGGTTGAAAATAGATTTCGAAAATGAATGGGTGCACTTGCGCAAGTCTAATACAGAGCCCATCATTCGTATTTATTCAGAAGGGCCTACGCAGGAAGCTGCTGAAGCAATCGCACAGCGAATAATCGAAGAGATCGAAACAATCATCAAATAAATAGAGCGGCTGAAAAGCCGCTCTATTTATTTTTTTACCATTTCCAAGCCAATATGCGTATGCTTTTGTTACCCTGTGTCATCGGAATTATTTCCAGTTTACCGACCTTATGGTATTCTAATATAGCAATCAGCGGTTTTAGGTTATCTTTATCTGATACAAGTGTCGTGATCCAGCCTAGTTGTGATTTAAAGTCCATACTTTCATAAATCATGGTACGTATAAACTGACGTTCGCCACCCTCGCACCAGAGTTCATTAGGATGCCCGCCAAAATTTTGCACCGGTATTTTATCACTGTTCTTGTTCAGGTTGTTAAATTTCTTTGTGGTTTTTTGCCAGTTATCTTCCCGGGATTTAAAAAAGGGCGGATTACAGACGACAGCGTCAAAACGATCGTCTTTGGCGATCACGCCTTTAAGAACATGCTCTTTTTGTTCCTGAAAACGGAGCTGTACCGCTTTTTTCAAACTAGCATTGGTTTTTAAAGTAGCCTGCGCATGTTGAAGTGCGGCTTCTTCGATATCGGTGCCAACAAAATTCCACTGGTAGATGCGCTGCCCGAGAATAGGGTATATGCAGGATGATCCCGTACCGATATCCAAGATGTGTATTTCCGGACCGGTAGGAATAACGCCGTCACGTTCGGAGGCCAACAAATCGGCCAGGTAATGCATATAATCTGCCCTGCCCGGAATGGGTGGACAAAGGCTATTTTTAATGATAGACCAGTTATCGATTTGATAATCGGTTTTCAGTAAACTTTTATTTAATTCAAAAACGGCTTGCGGATCAGAAAAATTGATAGATTCTTTGCCTACAGGCGTAAGGATGATATGCTTTTTAAGGGACGGATTTTTTGTCGTCAACTTTTTGATATCATATCCCGTACGATGGATATTACGTGGATGTAGCGCGTTGTTTGCTGGCGTGCTCGACATGGATATTTAATTTGTTGCAAAGGTACCAATATTATTGATGTCTTTCGTTAATCTGGGTATATTTACGCAGGAATACAGATTTCCTTACACAATTTTTCTACTACATGATTGAATCGAATGTCTTGCTGGTCATGCTGCTATTTTTCTTTATGGCTATGCTTTTTGTTTTGAGCCAACGCTTAAAGATATCTTATCCAATATTATTGGTGATCGGCGGCTTATTGATTTCCTTGATTCCGGGTGCACCGCGCATTAGTTTAGATCCCAATATTATCTTTCTGGTCTTTTTGCCACCCTTACTTTTTGAGGCTGCCTGGTACACCTCCTGGGATAATTTTCTGAAGTGGCGACGCTCAATCTTTATTATGGGCTTTGGGCTGGTTTTTGTCACTTCGCTTGCCGTAGCTTATTTTTCGGTCGCTATTATACCGTCGTTTACGTTGGCGTTAGGTTTTCTGTTGGGCGGAATAATTTCGCCTCCCGATGCTGTGGCAGCGACCTCGGTTTTGAAAGGCGTAAGCTTACCAAAGCGCGGTGTTACTATTTTGGAAGGCGAAAGCCTCGTCAATGATGCCGCTTCGCTTACGGTTTTTCGCTTTGCATTGGCCGCCATTATTTCTGGCTCGTTTGTGATGCAGGAAGCCGCTACGGAGTTTGTAATTTTGGCGGTGATGGGTGTCGTGGTAGGCTTGTTGATCGCGCATATTCTTTACTTTTTTTTGCGATACATCGCAAAATCATCGAGTATTACTACACCAATCACGTTAATCGCGCCGTATATCATGTATATCGTTGCCGAGCATTTTGAATGGTCAGGCGTGTTGGCGGTCGTCAGCGGTGGGTTGTTTTTGTCGTATCGCGCCAAAGATTATATGAATCACCACACGCGTATCCAGACGAAAGAAGTTTGGGCTACGGTTGGCTTTTTGCTAAATGGTTTTGTTTTTATTTTGATCGGATTGGAGCTACCCGTGATCGTGAGTGGACTCGACGGCTATTCGATCGAAGAATCTATACAGTATGCTTTACTGATTAGCGCTATCGTTATTGTACTTCGTGTATTGATGGTGTACCTTTCGGCCTTTGTACCGCGCATGTTGTTTCCACATATCCGGCGAAAAGAAGTAAGTCCGGGCTGGAAACTGCCGCTGGTGGTCGGTTGGGCAGGCATGCGCGGTGTAGTGTCATTAGCATCCGCGTTAGCGATACCTTTGGCGCTAGATAGTGGCGAAGCCTTTCCGCATCGTAACCTTATTCTTTTCATTACGTTTGTCGTCATTTTGGTAACGTTAGTTTTTCAGGGTTTGAGTTTGCCGCTGCTGATTCGTTGGGTGAAGCTGGAGGAAATGGATCACGAAGTGGCAGAAAAAGTACAGATAGAATCTATTCGTTTAGCCTTAGCAAAAGACGCCATTGCGTATATGGAAAGTCATTATCAGGAAGAGATGAAGCAGTACGAAACCATTGCGCGTGTTAAAGAGCAATATCAACGCAGTATACGCGCTACAGAAGATGCGCTTGATGATGAGGCTAAAATTCGCCTTAGTGGCGTGAGAGCATTGTATGTTAAGGTTGCTTTGGAACTTATTCAGGTGAGGCGACAGGGGTTAGAGAAATTTCGTTCGGAAAAACAATTTGATAGCGATGTGATCAAGCAAATAGAACATAATTTGGATCTGGAAGAATCACGCTTAAACCACGTATAATGGCAGATTTTAATATTAAAAGCTTTTTGGATGCAAAGGTCGATCAATTTAATCGTCCGGCATTTATACCGAATGATCCGATTGTTATTCCGCATTTGTTTACGAAGCAGCAAGATATCGAAATCATGGGCTTTTTCGCGGCAATTTTGGCTTGGGGGCAACGGAAAACGATTATCAATAAGTGCAACGAACTGATCCAACGATTTGACGGTGAACCGGCAAAGTTTATTACACAACACAGCGAACACGATCTTAAAAACCTGTTGGGTTTTAAACACCGCACCTTTAATGATACCGATCTGCTGTATTTTGTGGCATTTTTGCGGTTTCACTATACCCGGTTTGCCTCGCTAGAAGATGCTTTTTTGTTAGCCGCGCAGCATCCGGATGGCTTTTCTATTGAGCGTAGTCTAAACGAGTTTAAGGCCTATTTCTTTTCACTCCCGGATCATCCCATTCGCACGAAAAAGCACATCAGCTCGCCCATGCAAAAGTCAAGCTGTAAACGACTGAATATGTTTTTACGATGGATGGTCAGACAAGATAATAGCGGGGTAGATTTTGGTATTTGGAAGCGCATTGCTGCCAGCGACCTCATTTGTCCGTGCGATATCCATGTGGAACGCGTTGCTAGACGTTTCGGACTGATCACGGCCGATAAAGTGAATTGGAAGACGGCGGTCGAACTGACCGAAAATCTAAAAGTATTTGATCCGAAAGATCCGGTAAAGTATGACTTTGCGCTTTTTGGAATAGGCGTGGAAGGCGAGGTTTAAAAAATATAGATTCTCGACGATATCGTCGAGAATCCTGCTAACTTATATTAAAGCTTTGAAATTTTTAGCAATAAATCGACCATCCGGTTTGAGTAACCAAACTCGTTGTCATACCAGCCGACCACTTTGACCAAACCACCCACAATGGATGTGAGTTGTGCATCAAATACACAGGAGTACGGGTTATTGATAATATCGACCGATACGATGGGATCTTCGGTATAGTAAAGCACATCTTTGAGCGTTGTTTCTGCCGCTTCTTTAAACTTTTGGTTGATGGATTCGACGGTCGTTTGCGCGCGTAGCGTGCAGGTAAAATCTGTCAGCGACCCATTGAGCACCGGCACACGGATACCCGCGCCACCGAGTTTGCCTTCCAAATGTGTAAACACATTGGTAATGGCTTTTGCTGCGCCTGTGCTTGTCGGTATGATGGACGATGAAGCTGCGCGGGCACGGCGTAGATCCCGGTGTGGCGCATCGTGGAGATTCTGATCGCCAGTCATCGAATGTACTGTCGTGATATATCCATCGTTAATTCCCCAATTTTCATCGAGGATTTTTACGAGCGGAGCAACATTATTTGTGGTGCAGGAAGCATTCGAAAAAAGTGGCGTTTGCCAATCAAATTCCGCGTCGTTTATGCCCAGCACCACCGTCGGTACATCTTTATCCGCAGACGGTGCAGAGATAATAGTTTGTTTAGCGCCAGCCTGCAAGTGTAGTGATGCCTTATCCCGTGAGGTAAACATGCCCGTTGATTCGACAACCACGTCGATGTTTAGCGCGCGCCAAGGCAGATCTGCCGGGCTTTTCTCTTTGAAAACGCGTATTGCGGCGCCGTCGACGTAGATATGTGTGTCATCAAACGTCACCTCTAAGCCCAAAGGGCCGTGCACCGAGTCATACTTTAGTAAGTGTGCTAAAGTCGCCGTATCGGTTAAATCATTAATAGCGATTACGGCTATTTCATGTTGAAGTTGCCGTCTGTAGATATTACGTAACGTATTTCGGCCTATTCTACCGAAACCATTAATGGCTACCTTCATTATTTGCTGTATTCTGCTAAAATGTAGCCAATTTCTTTTTCGCCATCCCAACTGTTTTTCAACTGTCCATCAGCACCGTAGATGTAGTTTGCGGGAAATTGCACAGGCACGTGAAATTTCTGAATAAATTGCTGATTTCTATCGTATAGTACCTCGACATTGGGTTTATCAACCAATTCTTTGGCAAAGGTTTCCAGAAAAGATGCCATTAATGCGGGATCGTTCATCGACACAAAGTAAATGTTTACATCTTTTACCTTTGCGTAGTTTTTTGCTAACAAACTTGCTTCGTGTTGGCAATGTCCGCAACTTGGATCGAAAAGAATAAAGGCCGTATTTCTATTGGCTGGTATGTCTGCTTTGCTGAAGCCGATACCCGACTTAACCTTGTAAAATGTAAACTCTGGAATACTTTTGGCAGGATCTTTTGCCATTGCAGGCGCCTGTTGTGCTGTCGGCTGCGCACTGGCATGAGCATGTGGATCGGCCGCCGCCTGTTGTTCTGTTTGCTGTGTGGTGTTCTCCTTGTTGCCCGATTGGCAAGCACTGAAACTTACCATGGCGCCAAGGGCAATGCTACTAAAAAAGTACTTCATTCGCTTTATAGATTTTATTAGCCAAAACTAGGAAAAATTGCCACAAGGAACGATATAAATCGATTAAATGATGATAAAATGAAGAAAGGCTTCTGAGATATCTCAGAAGCCTTTCCCTATGATTAAGGTAAGCGTAGCTTACGGTGTAATCACTTTAGCAACCGTTGGTTTCTCTTCAGAAATGTGTTTACCTTTTCCAAGATCGTAAACAGCAGGCGCTGCCAAGATAATCGAAGAGTAGGTACCTACGATAATACCAATCAAGATCGCAAAGGAGAATCCGCGGATTACCTCACCACCAAAGATGAATAACACAACCAATACGAAGATGATCGTCAGGGAGGTAATCACCGTACGGCTTAATGTGGTGTTGATCGCGTGGTTAACTACTTCGCCAAAGTTTTTGCTGTGTGCACCCGGTTTGGCTAAGTCTTCACGAATACGGTCAAATACAACGACCGTATCGTTTACCGAATAACCCAATACCGTTAATATCGCGGCGACGAAGTGTTGGTCGATATCCAATGAGAATGGCACCAAGCCGTCCAAGATAGAGAACAAACCTAACAAAATAACACCATCGTGCACCGTTGCGATAGCTGCACCGATGGAATATTGCCATTTGTGGAAACGCACCAAGATATAACCCGCGATAATCAAGATCGAGAAGATACCCGACCAAATAGCCCGGTCTTTAATGTCTGTAGCGATACTAGGACCTACTTTTTGTGAAGAAAGGATTTCGTGTTTGTTGCCCGCGATTTTAGAAAGACCTTCGTTCAATTTAGCCAATACTTCTTTATCCGCTTCGTCACTTGTCTCTTCGATGTGGTAAGTCGTGGTTACACGCACTTGATTTTCGCTACCAAATGTTTTTACTTCCGTTGTCGAGTTAAATGTTTCATCTAAATTCTTACGCACATCTTCTAAACTAACCGGCTGTTCGTAACGTACGGTGTAGGTACGACCACCCTTAAAGTCAACCCCTAAAGAGAATCCTTTGGTAAAGATAGAGCCTATAGAGATAAGCACCGCTACGACAGAGATGATGTAGAATAATTTACGTTTCTTGATAAATTGGAAATTCGCGTTTTGTAAAGTTTTTGCCGACCAAGGAAAGGATACCGAAATCTTGATATCTTTTGTCAACATGTATTCAAAAATCAAACGAGAGATGAAGATTGATGTAAACAAAGATGTAATAATACCAATCATCAACGTTGTTGCAAATCCTAAGATCGGACCGCTACCAAAGAAGAATAGTACTAAACCAACCAAGAAAGTGGTGATCTGTGAATCCAGGATAGATGGCATGGCATGTTTGTAACCATCGGCAACTGCCTGGCGTATGCTTTTTCCTGCGCGCAGTTCTTCACGAATACGCTCGTAAATAAGTACGTTGGCATCTACAGCTGTACCCATCGTTAACACGATACCGGCGATACCTGGTAAGGTAAGAACAGCATTTAATGATGCTAAGATACCCATCAAGAAAAATACGTTGAATAATACGGCAATGTTTGCGGCAATACCAGCGCGGTTGTAGTAAGCAATCATAAAGATCATCACGACTACGATACCGATAACAGCAGAGTTAACACCGGCATCGATAGCTGCCTGACCAAGGGAAGGCCCTACGATCGCTTCTTCTACAATTTTTGCAGTCGCTGGAAGACGACCTGCTTTTAAAACGTTTGCTAAATCTTTGGTGTCTTCAATCGTGAAGCTACCAGAGATTTGCGAATTACCGTTTGGAATTTCTTCATTTACGGAAGGAGCAGAGTAAACCACGCCGTCTAAAACAATAGCAATAGCTTCTCTGTTTTGCGCAGCCTGTGCCGTAACTCTACGCCATTGGCGAGCGCCCTCTGTGTTCATTTGCATGGACACGACCGGTCTGTTTTGTTGATCGAAATTATCTGTAGCGTCCGTGATGACATCACCCGTCATTACCGCTCCGCTCTCTTGTCCGGCTAATTTAATAGCATATAAAGACAACAGATTTGGTGTTCTTTGCTCCGGTTTAACAGCCCACAATAGTTTTAAGTTACTTGGGATAGTTGCTTTTACCTCTGGACGATTTAAGTACGCATTTACACGTGCAGTGTCTTTCAGGTTTGCCATACCAACCATTGCGCCAGGCATTAATGACGGTTGACCGTTTTCACCTTGGTAGCTTGCTGGCGTTAAAATCGCGAATAGGGGATTGCTTGCTGCCAATTCTGGCGATACCGCTCCGGTTGAATCCGTGGTATCTTTTTTAGCTGAACCCAGGTTTGCTAATAAGTTATCATCGGTTTTCGTGCTATCTGTAGCAGCGGTATCCGCGACAGCCGTTGCCGGTTTTGCAGCTGGGGTTGCTGTTTTTAGCGTAGATGCAAGAATACCGTTGATATTTTCCAACAATGGATATACTTGGAAGTTATCGTGTGTCTGGTAAAACTCCAGTTTAGCCGATCCTTGAAGAAGCTTACGTACACGCGCTTCGTCATTCACACCAGGAAGTTCGATGAGTATACGGTTGGTTCCCTGTTGAATTTGGATATTTGGAGAAGCCACACCAAACTTATCAATCCGTGTACGTAATACTTTGTAAGAATTTTGGATAGCATTGTCTGCCTCTTTGTTCAAGAAGCTACGTACTTCTGCATTCGAGCTTGTTGCTTTGATTAACGCCGCGTTATCTTTTGTCGCGAAGAAGTTGGCTAGCGGTGTAGATGCTCCGGTAGCTTTGTACTCGTCTACAAATAGTTCAACGACACTTTTGTTTACGGATTTGCTTTTTTGAACAGCTGTTTCTAACGCCGTGTTGAATTTATCGTCTTTAGGATTGTTTGCTAGATTTTTGATAAGCTCGTCCAGGGAAATTTCCATGGTTACGTTCATACCACCTTTCAGATCGAGACCTAAAGCCAGTTCATGGGCTTTAGCTTCTCTGTAAGTGAACTTTGCAAGTCCTAAATTATAAACCTCTTCACCTGCCATGGAGTCTAAATACGCTTTTTCTTTGGCCATATCGCCTTTTGCGTATTCAGCAGCATCGCGTTCTACTTTTCGTGTAACAAATGTGAATGATAGGGAATAGAGGCATGCTATTGACACCACTATTACCAAAAATTTAATCAGCCCTTTACTCTGCATTGTCTGTATTCGTGTATTTGATTGATATAGTTTATATTATTTATTGTACGATTTAGCTTAATAATAACTAGCCAAGATTCGCAAAGGTATAAAAATTTTGTAGAAAGCGAACATTATTCAACAGATATGCAAACAAAAATACGCTTGGCGTGTAGCACATGGATATTGTTACATAAAGCTGCCCTAAATCGCTCTGCAGACGGGGAGATTGCGTAGATTCAATAGGCGTGTTTTAACACTAGACGGTTTGCTTTTTCCGGGGTGGAAACGGCAACAAAAATGCGGCAATCTATCGCTAAACAGATTGCCGCATTTTCCTTTCTTGCGTCGTGTAAACGAATTGCCGGATTAGTTGATGGTAAACTTAAATCCAAGTGTAAACCGCGCAGGTTCGAAATTCGAGTTATGTGTTAAATTCCACCAAGGTTTCCAGTCAAAGTGAAAGCCGATAGGTGCTGTCGGGATCTTGTATTCCAATCCGGCAGCAGGGCGGATGGCGAAATATGTCTCATCATCATGGGAAAACCAACGGCTGCTATGGTCAACGAAACTCAATTGCGGACCGATACCCACATACCAGCCTAAACCGTTTGTTCCAGGAATTTGTTTATTGTAGGAGTAATCAACACCTAATGTTATGACATCATCACCAAAAAGAACTTGCGCATTACCCGCGTTAGCACCACCAAAAGAGTGCTTTATTTGCGGACCTACCAATGTTGGGCCGTCACCCACGTCGATACCGATACCTATGGCCGTTCTATACGGAGTTTGTGCGGCTGCTTCCTGCAGGCCAATAGCTAAAAGAGCTGCTGTTCCTAAAGATAAAAATACTTTTTTCATGGTTGTTTGTTAATGTAATTTCATATATCACTGCTCACCAGTGATTGTTTGGCAGCATTCAGCAAATAGTTTGCCAAAAGCAGTGAGCAAACTATTAATATCAAAACCTAATGCCATTTTAATCTCAATGTCATCCTTTGATAAAAAAGATTTAATTTTTGATAAATTCATCGAAAATCGTAAATTTGCCTGGCAAATAGAAACTCCAAAGATATTTGCCATATGCAATTAGATCCACAAAAATTCGTAGCTGAAGGCCTTACGTATGATGATGTTTTACTCATCCCAGCCTATTCAGAAATTTTACCTCGTGACGTTGATACGAGCACACAATTAACAAGAAAAATCAGATTAAATATTCCATTAGTTTCTGCAGCGATGGATACCGTTACAGGTGCGGAACTAGCTATCGCTATTGCGCAAGCGGGCGGAATCGGGATGTTGCATAAAAACATGACCATTACCGAACAGGCTGCTGAGGTACGCAAAGTGAAACGTTCAGAAAGTGGAATGATTCAAGATCCGGTTACATTATTAGAGGGTTCTACTGTAGGCGATGCGTTCAAGATTATGAAAGATCATAAAATTGGGGGTATTCCTATCGTAAGTGAGCAGGGAAAACTGGTAGGAATTGTTACAAACAGAGATTTGCGTTTCCAAAAAGACATGGCAAAACCAATCAATGAGTTGATGACAAAAACCAACCTTGTTGTTGCACCAGAGGGTACGGACCTGATTCAGGCGGAGGAGATTTTGCAAAACGAAAAAATAGAAAAGCTACCCGTTGTTGATGCCGATGGGTTCTTAAAAGGCTTAATTACGTTTAAAGATATACAGAAATACAAACACTATCCAAACGCGGCAAAAGATAGCCACGGTCGTTTATTGGTTGGTGCAGCGGTTGGTGTTACAGCTGATACCTTAGAGCGTGTTGAAGCGTTAGTAAAGGCAGGCGTAGATGTTGTAACAATTGATACGGCACACGGACATTCTAAGGGCGTGGTTGATAAGTTGAAAGAGGTGAAAGCGGCTTTCCCAGATCTTCAGGTAATCGTTGGTAATATCGCTACGGCTGCCGCTGCAAAAGCGTTGGCTGAAGCTGGTGCTGATGCCGTTAAGGTAGGAATCGGACCGGGTTCAATTTGTACCACACGGATTATCGCTGGTGTAGGTGTTCCGCAACTTTACGCGGTTTATGAAGTGGCCAAAGGACTTCAAGGAACAGGCGTGCCACTTATTGCCGACGGCGGTATTAAACAAACTGGTGATATCGCAAAAGCGATTGCAGCAGGCGCGGATACGATCATGGCCGGATCATTATTTGCCGGTGTCGAAGAAGCGCCGGGCGAGACGATCATTTATGAAGGACGTAAATTTAAATCGTATCGTGGTATGGGTTCGTTGGAAGCGATGGAAAAAGGATCGAAAGATCGTTATTTTCAAGATGTTGAAGAAGATATCAAAAAGCTTGTTCCAGAAGGTATCGTTGGGCGTGTGCCTTACAAAGGCACATTGGCCGAAGTGGTTTATCAGTATATTGGAGGATTGCGCGCTTCGATGGGGTACTGCGGTGCCGGATCTATCGCACGGTTAAAAGAAGCGCAGTTTGTTCGTATTACTGGTGCCGGCTTGCGCGAGTCGCACCCACACAATATTTCGATTACGAAAGAAGCGCCAAATTATAATAGCCGCGGTTAAATACGGTAAAATCGTGTTTAACTTGTATGCTGCTACTTAATTTGTTATATTGCTGTTTATCAATATTGTAATAATAGCTTTAAAATATTCAGATTATGGGAAAAGGCGATAAAAAAACACGAAAAGGCAAAATCATCAAGGGTTCATTCGGTAAGAAAAGACCGAAGAATGGCCCAAGAGTAACTATTAAAGACAAAAAAGAGGATGCATAAGCATCTTCTTTTTTATAAATCGGTGTGTTCTAAATAACTTCGATAATGTTGAAGGGGTTCAGTGTGAAATTTTTACTCCTGTTGAGCTAGTTAGGATGTTTGTTACTTTGATCCAGAAGTTGCTTTAGAATTTATTTGTGTTTTCATAAATAGACGGCAAATGGTTCCTGTGTTGAAATAGTAGATGATATTAATTAGATTTTATCGCTTTTGGTGAATAATAATCATTTGATGATCAGGTTTTTATTTTGGTCTGTTAATAAAAAAAATTAAGGTATTAAGGTGAAATTTGTACTTTGTAAACGCGGATTTTTTCTAAAAAAATGACTTCTATTTCAGCAATTATAGGTTTGACAAAAAGCTGTCGAGTGTTACTACGAAGTAGAAATGATTTTCGTAATTCGGCTTGTATCATCGTCAGATAAGAGCGCTTAGTTAGAGAAGATATTTGTTTACATAAATACTATTAGCTATGAAAAGATATTTTGTATACATAACATTGTTCGTGTTAGTTTGTCTGACGGGGATATACTCCTGTGGTATTCTTCAAAACAAAAGTATAAATCTTGATAACCATACATATTCCACGGGGAATTTAGGTATGGTTGGTGAGGCAACTATGCGCTTCCGCGAAAATAAATACTTTATTTTTCAAGCTGATTATCCCCCCGTGTTTTCCGAAGGGGAGTTTAGCTGGGTAGGGAAAGACTCGATCTTACTGCGGTCATATCCTAAAGAGGTAGGCAGTACGGGGATCTATTACGAAAAGAATAAAGGTTTCCATAATAATCTATCTGGCATAAAAATTAAAGTAACAAAGCGAAAATTGTATTTTATCAATTCGATTTTTTATCTGAAAAAATGAGTTGTATCTCTACAGCTACAAATGATTGAAATGAGAAGCTTATGGTATAAATGACTTGGGACATGAAGTGAAGCATCCGTATAAGTTTGATACGGGAGGCATCGGTTTCAATGTCGATCATGGAACTAGGCTTTTTCCATGCTATGGACATGAAATAGCTGCCTTTGGAAGATGGTTTGCAATTTTAAACAAAAAGCTATAGAGTGTTACTAGATAGAAGTAATCATTTTCTTAATTCTGCTTCGATTATCGTCAGATAGGGGCGCTTAGAGAGAAAAAATATTTGCTTACATAAATACTAATAGTGATGAAAATATCGGTTATGTACATAAGCAACGGGAATATTCATTTACGTTAGGTCTTAATTATGCAACTCCTTACCAGCAATTTGGGATTGTCCCCAATGTTACCGTGGATACCCTACAATTGATACGAAATTGGCTTTTTTTTAAAAAAAGGTAGGCAATCTACATAAGACGTTTTGTTTAAAATAAAACAGTATCCATGTGATTTATTATCGGCCTTTTAACAGCAATACCATAAAAAAAGCACCCTTAAAAGGATGCTTTTCGAAATAATTGCAACATTTTACGACTATTTCAAGTTATTTATTGCTTCCTGCTCGCGCAGTTTTTCAACATTGTTCTTTTCGCCAAACTCTTCGGTTTTCTCTTGGAACGAATCCAAAATTTCCTTAATGGCGTCTGCGTTGTCTGCGGTACGTTGGTAAATGTCTGGGATTTTCGACTCGATTGTTTTATCTCCAAGTTCGATATTATCCACTTCAATTTTACCTATTTTTTCTAAAACAGCCTGTTGGCTATTTCTTACGTCTTCGAGCTCTCTCGCGATCTTCTCCATAAGATCAAATTTCTTCAGTTTGTCCATAGTCTTCATTTTGTTTTAGTACTATATATATAACGGTAGGCTAAAGAAATTGTTTTACAAAAAGCGATAAAACAGTATTCTATCGCTTCTAAAAGATTATTTGTATGTTTAAAATACCCCTAAGATCTGGTAGAGCCCGGGTACACGCGTAAGCCTTCTTCAATACAAGCAAGCGCTTTCTTCAGGTCTTGTTGATTGAGCACGTACGCCATTCGGACTTCATTTTGTCCTGCATTTTCGCTACTATAAAAGCCTGTTGCAGGGGCCATCATCACCGTTTGGTTTTCGTAAGAAAAATCTTCCAGCATCCACTGGCAAAATCGATCAGAATTATCGATTGGAAGTCTTGCAACCACATAAAAAGCGCCGCCCGGGTTTGGGCAGAATACGCCGTCGATAGCATTCAACCCGTTCACCAACGTATCGCGCCTAGCGGTGTATTCGGTAGATACCGCTTCAAAATAACTATCTGGTGTATCCACAGCAGCCTCGCCCGCGATTTGTCCTTCCAGCGATGGGCTAAGTCTAGCCTGTGCAAATTTTAGTGCCGTTTGGTACAAGGCTTTATTTTTTGTGATCAAGCAGCCTATACGTGCGCCGCAAGCGGAGTAACGTTTTGATACCGTATCCAGAACTACAACATGCTCTTCCAGTCCTTCCAAATGCATAGGCGAGATAAATTCCTTGCCGTCATAACAAAACTCCCGATATGCTTCATCAGAAAATAAATACAGATCATGTTTTATGCATAAGTCTCTTAATGCCTCTAGTTCGGCTCTGGAATAAAGATAGCCCGTTGGGTTATTAGGATTACAGATAGCAATTGCTTTCGTTTTTTCGGTTATCAATTCTTCAAACGCCGCAATATCAGGCAGTGCAAATCCATTCTCGATGTAAGACATGATTGGCTTGACGATAATATCCGCAGAGCAGGCAAAGCCGTTGTAATTAGCATAAAATGGCTCTGGTATGATGATTTCTTCGCCAGGATTCAGGCAAGATTGCATAGCGATGGTGATCGCTTCCGATCCGCCGTTGGTCACCAGAATATCGGTCGGCGTGATATTGTAATGTAGTTTGTTGTAATATTGCGCTAGTTTAGCCCGATAAGATGAAGTTCCTTCCGAAGCGGTGTAAGCCCATACTTTAAAGTCTATGCCTTTAAGCGCATTCAACATGATTTCAGGCGTTTCGATATCCGGCTGACCGATATTTAAGTGATAAATATGTTTGCCATCTTTTTTTGCCTGATCGGCAAATGGGGTAAGCTTTCTAATCGGTGATGCGGGCATTTCGATGCCTTTGTTCGATATTTGTGGCATTTTTTTACAAATTTTTAATGTGCTGCAAAATTAAAAAAAAGAAAACGGATGTGTATAGTTCTGCCAAAAACTTTCAGTCGTAAAGCGGCAAAAAAAAAGCCATCTTTGCGGATGGCCTTTTGTTATTTCGTATAAAAAGAAGATTACTCGACGTTTCCTTTTACGGTCAATGTTTTAACAGGTGTTTTTGTATTCGATTTCACCGTAAACTGTTTTGTGAATGGGCCTTTCGCAGCCGCATTGTAGGTTACAGTGATCGTTCCTGTATCGCCTGGTTTGATCGGTGTTTTTGTAAATTCAGCTACCGAACAACCGCAAGATGGCTTCACTTCGGAAATAATGATAGGCGAGTCTCCGGTATTGGAAAACTTAAAGTCGTAAGAAGCCGGTTTGTTTTGCGGAATCGTACCGTAATCGTGGGATTCTTTTTCAAATTGAAATTCGCCGATGGCTAAATTCATCGACGTAAAACCGATAATGGCTACAAAAACTGCTAATATTCCTAATGTCTTTTTCATGATCTTGTTCTGTTTTTCCTGCTTAATTCACTCAAAATATACGCCAAAATTACAAATAAGGAAGGCGAAAGTGCCATATTTCGTTTAATAAAACAAAAATATTACACAGGATAATTAAATAATACCCTCTTTTAGCAGATCCTGCAAATGGATAATGCCCTGATAGCTTCCATCTTGCGTTGCCAACAACTGGGATATGTTATGTTGCCGCATTTGCTGCAAACCTTCGACAGCAAGTTCGTTACGCTCAATTGTTTTTGGCGATGTCGCCATGATATCTGCAGCTGTCAAACCGGTCAGATCTTCATATTTCTCCAACATTCTGCGAATATCGCCATCGGTAATAATACCCAAAATTTCGTGCTTATCAATAACCGCAGTCGCACCGAGTCTAAATTTGGTAATGGTGATAATAACTTCGCGGATATTGGCTTGCGGAGCGACTTCCGGACGTCCATTCTGGTCAGAAAGATCGGCCACCCGCAGGTAAAGTTGCTTTCCGAGCGCACCCCCGGGATGATATTTAGCAAAGTCACGATCTGAAAACTGCCGGCAAGTTAGCAACGATACAGCTAGTGCATCGCCCATTGCCAGTTGTGCCGTCGTGCTGGTTGTGGGCGCTAAGTTATTGGGGCAAGCTTCGCGGCTCACGCTGGTGTCGAGTACATAATCCGCCTGTTGCGCTAAAAAGGACGTTAAGTTGCCCACCAAGGCAACAAGCGTATTGCCCGTTTGTTTTAAAAATGGAACCAACACCTTGATTTCCGGTGTATTGCCACTTTTTGAAAGCGCAATTATGAGATCATTTTCTTGAATTATTCCTAAGTCTCCATGAATGGCATCAGCCGCATGCATAAAAATAGATGGCGTGCCCGTAGAGTTAAACGTAGCAACGATCTTTTGAGCGATAATGGCGCTTTTGCCTACACCTGTCACGATAACTCGTCCCTGAAGATTCAATATCTTATTGACCACGCTAACGAAATCTTCTCCAATGGTTTGTGTTAAATGCTGTATAGCTGTCGCTTCTAACTCCAATGTTTCAACCGCGCTCTTTTTAATGTCGATGTTGTGTATCACAGAAAAAATATCTAATTTTATATTACGAAACTACAAAAGTAAGTTATTTACGACGCATTAAGGTCACAGGTCCATCTAATTTTTTGCTCTACAGTCAATGGATATAGAAAAATCACTATTTGACAATCTACAGGAATTTTTCGGCTTCGATACATTTAAAGGTGATCAGGAAGCCATCATAACAAATATCCTTAACAAGAAGGATACCTTCGTTATTATGCCTACAGGGGGAGGAAAATCAATCTGTTACCAGTTGCCTGCGCTTATGAGCGAAGGCACGGCTATTGTTATTTCGCCGTTGATCGCGCTTATGAAAAATCAGGTCGATCAGCTGCGCGCTTTTGGCGGTAACGACAGCATTGCTCATTTTCTAAATTCATCATTGAATAAAAGTGAGATCACAAAGGTGAAGCAGGATGTGACGGATGGAAAGACGAAGTTGCTTTATGTCGCGCCAGAATCATTGGCTAAAGAAGAAAATACACAATTTTTAAAGCAGATCAAGGTATCCTTTGTCGCCGTAGATGAAGCGCATTGTATTTCGGAATGGGGGCATGATTTCCGTCCGGAATACCGCAAAATACGTCAGGTGATTAATGGTATTGGTGCTAATATTCCAATTATTGCGTTAACGGCTACAGCTACACCAAAGGTGCAATCGGATATTCGTAAGAACTTGCAGATGAACGATGCAACCTTGTTTAAATCTTCGTTTAACCGCTCTAATTTATATTACGAGATGCGTGTGAAGAAGAATGTTGTTAAGGAAATTGTCAAATTTATCCGTGCCAATAGCGGCAAGACCGGTATTATTTACTGTTTGAGTCGAAAAAAAGTCGAAGAAATAGCGGAAGTACTCAATATCAATGGGATCAAGGCATTGCCTTACCACGCTGGTTTAGATGCTAAGACACGTGCTGATACGCAAGATAAATTCTTGATGGAAGATGTGCAGGTCATCGTAGCGACGATTGCTTTTGGTATGGGAATCGATAAACCAGATGTACGCTACGTCATTCATCATGATATTCCGAAGTCGATGGAAGGCTATTACCAGGAGACGGGTCGTGCTGGTCGTGATGGCGGAGAAGGGTACTGCCTTGCATTTTATTCGGAAAAAGATGTCGAGAAACTGACGAAATTTATGAAAGATAAGCCGGTTTCCGAAAGAGAGATTGGTACGCAGATTTTGAAAGAAGTGATCGACTATTCCGAGTCATCGGTTTGTCGGCGCAAGCAGATTCTGCATTACTTCGGCGAGCAGTTTGATGAGACGGGGTGTAATAGTATGTGCGACAATTGTCGTACTCAAAAAACGCAATTTGATGCTGAGGCATCCTTGCTGGAAGTTCTGGGTTTTGTGAAAGAACAAGGCGATAAGTTTGACGATCACCACATTATCAACGTGATGATCGGGCAGAATAATCAGCCCATTTCATCGTATAAACACGATACACATCCTTTATTCGGTAAAGGGCGCGAGCTCGGTGTAAATTACTGGAAATCATTGATTCGCCAAGCCGAATTAAACAATTTCATTAAGAAGGATATCGATCATTACGGTCTTTTAATACTGACCGAAAGCGGACGAAAATATTTGGCTAATCCTTATGCCATCAAGTTTATATTAAATAGGCCGATGGAAAAAGCAGAAGACGATTCGGGTGAGGAGATCGCTGGCGGCGCTGGCGCATTGGATACCGAATTGTTAAAGATGCTGAAAGATTTGCGGAAGAAGATTGCTAAGCAGAAGTCTTTGCCGCCTTTCGTGATTTTTCAAGATCCATCGTTAGACGAAATGTGTACGCACTATCCCGTCAGTATTGACGAGCTGAAGCAGATACAGGGTGTGGGCGGTGGAAAAGCCAGCAAGTTTGGAGCGCCATTTGTCGAAACCATCAAAAAATATGTCGAAGACAATGATATCGACCGGCCGCAAGATATGGTGGTCAAAAGTACAGCCAATAAATCGGCTTTGAAAGTTTCAATTATCCAGAATATCGACCGGAAAATTGGCTTGGATGATATCGCGTCATCAAAAGGTATAAGCTATGAAAACCTCTTGAAAGAAGTAGAATCTATTGTCAATTCGGGCACAAAATTAAATATTGGTTATTTTGTGGATGAGATGATCGACCGCGATCGTCAGGATGAGGTGTATGACTATTTCCGCACGGCTGAGATCGACTCGATCAAGCAAGCCTTGGATGAATTGGGCGAGGAAGATTATACGTTTGAAGATATCCAGTTGATGCGTATCAAGTTTATGTCAGAGTTAGGAAATTAATTACCAGGTTATTTATATATGATTCAACAGTATTTGCCATCCATTAAACATGGCGACTCTACGCAGTTTTTTTTAATGGCTGGACCTTGCGCCATTGAGGGCGAGGAAATTGCCTTGCGTATTGCCGAGCGCATTGTCAAGATTACCGATAAATTTGGAATACCCTATATCTTTAAAGGTTCTTATCGTAAAGCCAATCGATCTCGGGTCGATTCTTTTACCGGGATTGGTGATGAGAAAGCGTTGAAAGTTTTGCAGAAAGTAAGCCAAACGTTTGGCATTCCGACGGTAACCGATATTCATGAAAGCCACGAGGCGGCTATGGCAGCCGAGTATGTTGATGTGTTACAGATTCCCGCTTTTTTGTGCCGTCAAACCGAGTTATTAGTCGCTGCTGCCAACACAGGCAAAGTTGTCAATATCAAAAAGGGCCAATTTCTTTCCGCAGGCTCCATGCAATTTGCCGTTGATAAAGTGAAAGAGTCTGGAAATGAAAAGGTTTTTCTAACCGATCGTGGTAATTCTTTTGGCTACCAGGATTTGATCGTCGATTTCAGAGGAATTCCTGAAATGAGTGGTTTTCAGGTGCCAACCGTTATGGACTGTACGCATTCTTTGCAACAGCCAAACCAAACGACTGGTGTTACCGGCGGCAAGCCAGCCTTGATCGAAACGATTGCAAAAGCGGCTATTGCGGTAGGTGCAGATGGCCTCTTTATCGAGACGCATCCTGATCCTGCCAACGCAAAATCTGATGGTGCCAATATGTTACATCTGGATCTTTTGGAAGGGTTATTGGAAAAATTAGTGCGTGTTCGTGCCGCAATTCTGTAGTAGCTTGGCATTCGATTGAGTTGTTAATCACATGCATAGTCTGCACTATACAGAGTAATCAACGATAGTTTTTTTACCTCAACGCGATGAAATGCACGCAATGGTGGCGATGCTTCCATCGCGTTGATCGTTAAATAGGGCCGTGCTACACTCGCCTTGTTCAGGATGCAGTTGCAACCTAAATGGGTCTCAAAATCTATTTTTCTGCTATTCCAATCTTTTTTATTCCAACGAAAAGAACGGGGTATAATTACATCCTTCTTTATTTCAGCTTCAGCGGAAAGCTGTCTGTCGTCAGTACTGTTTCGCGTGGTTTTCGTTTTGGACCGATGGCTCCCATGCTCCAGAGTGCCCAGAGGATAAGTACCGGTTGAAAGAAAAGTCGCAACAGTCGTGCGGCATCTGTGTTTAATCCAAATCCGTCACGCTGGTTTACATATTGCGACCAGTTTCCGGGAAATATGGCTACAAAAAAGAGCGCTAATAGCCAAGGGATTTTTTTATTGCGATGCCCATAAAACAGAATAAGCAGTGCCAAGGCAATTTCTACGTAGCCTGATAATAGTACCACCAGATCTTTATCCATTTTTAACCAGTTTGGCACCTGTGCTTGAAATTCCCGGCGTCCGAACGTCAAGTGGCCGATTCCGGCAAATAATAGGAAAAGTCCCAGCACCACCCGACCAGCGTGGCGCACGATACCGATTTCTTGATGTTTAGCCATAATCTTTTATTTACGTATCTTCTAGGTACTGAACGATTTACTGAACGCTTCGTTTTTATTAAACTGATTATTGCCAGCGGCAGCAGTGTTTGCGACGTAGAATATGATAACAATCATAAAACTAAAAAGCCTTTTTAGCGTGATATAGGTAACGTAACGAAGTTTTTAAACATGGCAATCATTGGAGAAATAATTAAGCGCGCGATCAACGTTAACGGATTAATCACAAAAGATCCGGCGGCGGCTGATGCGCAAACAGCGGTGTTAATGATGATGTTGGAAAAGGCCAAGAACACCGCTTTTGGGCGTACTTATCACTTTGACGAGATTTTAAGCGATGCGGATCCCGTACGATCTTTCCAGGAAAGAGTACCGATATACGATTATGATAAATTGTATGCGGAATGGTGGCATTATTTGGAAGAAGGGCATGAGAATATTACCTGGCCTGGGGGGCAGCGCTATTTTGCGATGAGTAGCGGTACAACGAGCAACAGTAAGGCCATTCCCGTCACGGATGACATGTTGGACGCTATTAAAAAGTCGGGTATACAGCAGGTTATGAGTTTAAAAAACTTTGATCTGCCAGCAGATTTTTTTGAAAAGGATATTATGATGCTGGGGAGCAGCACGGAACTAAAAGATCATAAGGGATTTTTAGCAGGAGAAATTAGTGGTATCTCGGCCGCCAACTTGCCGTTATGGTTTCGCAAGTTTTATAAACCCGGAAAGAAAATAGCGGCTAGCAAAGACTGGGATGAGCGCGTGGCGCGCATCGTGCGCTCAGCAAAAAAATGGGACGTTGGTAGCATGTCGGGCATGCCATCCTGGTCCGAACTGATGCTGCGCGAAATCATCCGATATAATAAAGTTGATACGATTCACGATATCTGGCCGAATTTACAAGTGTATACGACCGGCGGCGTTGCTTTCGGTCCGTACCGCAAGAGTTTTGATAAATTGTTTGCACGCCCGGTAACGTATATTGATACTTACTTGGCATCAGAGGGTTATCTTGCTACGCAAAAGCGGCCAGATGCTGCTGGGATGGCATTAATTGTGGATAACGGAATTTTCTTTGAATTCGTTCCCTTCGTCGAATCCAATATGGATGATGCAGGTTCCGTTCGGCAGGATGCTACAGTGCTTACGTTAGAACAGATTGAAGAAGGTGTGGAATATGTGCTGCTGATTAGCACAGTCGCTGGTGCTTGGCGTTATATGATCGGTGATACGGTAGTTTTTACAGATAAAGAACGGTCTGAAATTATGATCAGCGGTCGTACAAAGCATTTCTTAAATGTGGTGGGCGAACAGTTGTCGGTACACCAAATGAATAATGCTATTCAAAGCTTACAAGCAAAATTTGATCTTGATATCAAAGAGTTTACCGTCTCTACTGTACTGGAGGATAATAAACGCATCAACAAATGGTATCTCGGAGCGGATAAGGTAAAAGAAGCAACTGATGTAAGTACTTATTTGGATGAAGAGTTACAGCGAACTAACAAAAATTATAAGGTTGCCCGAGATCAAGCCTTGGATGCTGTGGAGGTAAAAGTAATTCCGGTGGAACATTTTCATCAATGGAGTGAGCAGCATAAAAAGCTTGGCGGACAGGCAAAAATTCCGCGTGTCATGGATGAAGAGGCGTTTGTCGCTTTTGAACAATACCTGCATACGTTGTAAACAAAGTGGCAAGGAGCGCTCTACAATTTGGCTTAATATCGATAATCGCTCCGAGCCTTAACAGCTTAACTATTGCTCAACGTGCTATCAAAAATCATTGTCGATTTTTGATAGCACGTTTTCTACTTTCTCTTCAAAAAACTGATTTCAATTGCTTGTTTTTCAGTATTTATTAAAAGTTTTGAAACCTTACTTAGAACTTGTGTCGACAGAAGCGTACCGCAACGAACGGCATTTTTCTGTGCATAAGACTTAGCTAATATAGTTTTATCCAGTAGATAACTAACTTTACATTATTAAAATCCTTAGCCAGAAAGATTTTACTTTAGCACGCTTAATTTTTGCCTTCTGCCGTAATCTCTTCGCTCGTTTTGATTTCTTCCTGAAGTATTTCCTCGCGGTTGCTGACATTTTCCTTTTCCAGCTCGGCAACCAGTTTCACAATATCATCTGGTGATAGATATAGCTGTGCTATTTTGTTTTTATAACGCTGCGAGAGTCCGCTATGGCCAAGAATAAATTGCTTGGTTGCTAATATAAAGTGTCCCATACCACGATTTACCGCAAAAGTGTCGGCCACGCGCTCCGCTTTGCGTATGTAGCGCTTCGAGAGCCAGTATAGCAGCCCAAATTTAGCCACACTCCAGGTGTTGCGCCGTTCGTAATCCATAATATGTCCCAGCTCATGACCGATCCAACCTATCAAAACATCGTCGGCAACTTGATGAATAGGTTCAATACTGTGTTTAAGTTTAAAAACTGGACTAATCAAAATGTCGTAAACACGTTTTTTTCGAGGTCCTAGCAGCGTATGGACAACTGGTCTTGCGGCCATAATAGAGCCTTTCAGTGCCTGTGTAAATATAAATCGGATGTTGGTATCACGTAGTTCTGGATAATGGGATAAGGCCATCAAAATTTGGATCTCGATAACCTTTGGAATCTGCTTATTTGCCGAAAATTTAGCCATTCCCGCCGCTTCATTAACTTGCGTACTTTCGGTAACATTCATTTTTTTATCGTTTTGTTCTCTTTAAGAAACGAACGGAGGACGAAAAGGTTGCCTCTGATGATAAATGTGTGGATGTAGCGCTACGTAAAGAACGATATCTGATAATTATAGTAATGGCAACGAAGTGCGCACTTGGCGTAGACTGTATTACAAAATATGTAAGCCTAATGCAGCATAGGCACGCAATTGTGGGTGGTTACTATCTTCTTCGGTAATCAGGTAACTTAGCTTTTCCGTGCGATCTATATAATAATTAGTTTCGCTGTCTAGCTTATCTGTGGTGCACAAACCGACAACTTTTTTGCTATGCTCCATCATGCGCTTTTTGACCTCCGCATCTTCAAGATCGCGACAAAAAAGACGTTCGGTCGTTATACTCGTAACGCCAAAAAAATAGTAATCCACATGAAACTTCGCAATGCTCGTTAACGTTTCGTAACCATAGGTGGCAAAAGCAGTCTTGTGCAAACGGCCGCCCAGAAAGATAAGTTCGGCAGAAGGATGGTCTTCAATAACACTGGCCACCGGAAAACTATGGGTGATAATCGTTACCGGGCAATCGGCAGGAATGATCTTGGCCAATTCTAAGGCAGATGTGCCCCCATCAAAAAATAATACTTGATCGGCTTTAATCAACGTCACCGCTTTCTGGGCGATGATTCGCTTTTGCGCCATGTCCGTGCGTTCTCTATCGCGATAATGATGCGGAATGTGCGCTATCGAGACTGCTCCACCGCGTACGGCTCGCAGTAAACCTTGCGTATCCATCTCCTTGATATCGCGACGAATGGTGTCTTCTGATACAGCTATTAGCTTACTTAGACTAGGAAGTGATACCGAGCCTCCTTTTGCTACTTCTTCTACTATACACTTAAAGCGATCTTGTTTTAACATGTAATTACAAAATGTCGTAACGCAAATATACATATTTTTCTTTTTTATGCGATATCATGCTTTTTTTTTGTTTTAATATTGCTTTTAATTGCTGTGTTTTGCTTTTATTTGCAATATTAATGTTTGTATCAATGGAAAATAAAAAATCGATAGCACTGGATATGGATGGCGTGTTGGCCAATAATATGGCGCATTACATCGCTTATTATTTTGAAGAGACTGGCCAACACATAGCGCCAAGCACGCTTATTGGCTTACCAGAAAACGCATGCTTACCGGATGAAACTGCTGTGCGGCGTTATCTGGAGCATCCTGGTTTTTTTCGCACGCTACCGGTATCTACCAATGCACAAGAGGTGGTTAGGGCTCTTCACGAGCAGTACGAGGTATTTGTGGTGTCCGCAGCGATGGAGTTTCCATTTAGTTTGCGAGACAAATACGATTGGTTAGCTGAATATTTTCCATTTATCTCCTGGCGCAACATCGTATTCTGTGGTGATAAAAGCATTATCCACACGGATTACTTACTCGACGACCATGTCAAAAATCTGAAGACATTCGCTGGTGTACCGCTTCTGTTTGATGCTTTTCATAATACCCAGGAGACCGAATTTGAGCGTCTAAAAGATTGGAATGCGGTTGCGACATACTTTTTAGCGTAAGTTTGTGCGTTAAATAAAAGGATAGAAGATCAAATAGCCATTTTTCTGCTATAGCTTATTGGTTTTTTTGACGTAACTTTCCTACCATTTACTCCGCACAACGATGATGAAATGGATACGCTTTTATGGTGTTTTTTTCCTGGTGTTTTGGTTCGCCAACAGCTACGGGCAATCTGCCCAAGTCAAGATAACGACGTACTACCCGAAAGATTCGTCGCGTTTTGAAACAGAAACGGATTTTAGTTACCACAATGCGATCGGCTATGAGCGTGCGCGCTACGGTAAAACGACGATGATTATCCAAGCCGAGTCGGCTATGGGTAATTTTTATTTTGTATTTAAAAAGAAAATTAAATCTACCGACCATCAAGAAGCACATACGCAAGAAGTGTATGGCACACTACCCGACGGCACCTTCGGCGTCGTGCGACAAGATGAGGTGCCGGGGTATACACTTACCGATCATGATCTTTACGCATTTATCTTGGTTGAAGATCATGGTGGATTGGTTGAAAAAGCACGTTTTCAGGATTTTGGAAATGCCGTATACTGGCCGCAGTTTGATTATAAAAATTGCTTGATCGAAGCTGTAGATGGCTTTCCTGTTTTTTACTTAAGTTACCTGGGCGATAGTGATGGCCTTGATGCAAAACCTTATAAGCAGTTGGTTTATTACTTTAGTAAAGAGGATAGAAGATGTATAAAGGCAAAAGCTACAGCTTATTATCCGTCGGGAAATGAAGAAGATGTGTATCATGTGGTTTACGATCAGACATGGCAAGCCATGCCGGCGGCTTATCAAGCAAGAAGTAAAGCAATTTTGGTCGCATTAGAACCAGATCTGTAGTGGGTTTATCCGTCATGCGTATTGTCGCGCTTACAGCTTATATTCCTAAGGTTTACTAAAACAACTTAGCGGTCGGATTGTTTTTTTACAGAATAGTGTTTTATAATAAGTTGAGAAGAGTAATATCTAGATTCTAATTAATATGATAGCAACAAAAGGTTACGCAGCATTGAGTGCTGGCGAAAAATTAGTGGAATGGGATTTTGAACGACGTGAAATAGGTCCAACGGATGTACAGTTCGATATTTTGTATTGTGGCGTGTGCCATTCTGATTTGCACCAGGTACGTAACGATTGGTTTGAAGGTATTTTTCCAATGGTACCCGGACATGAGATTGTTGGCCGTGTAGCGCAGGTCGGTGCGTCGGTTCAAAAATTTAAAGTAGGTGATTTGGTTGGTACAGGCTGTATGGTCGACTCGTGTAGCAGCTGCGCAAGTTGTCGCGATGGCGAGGAACAATATTGCGAGCGTGGCAATATACAAACGTACAATGGAATAAATATTTATACCGATGGTATGCCAACGTATGGTGGTTATTCGAAGACAATTGTGGTAAAGGAAGAGTTTGTGCTTCGCGTGCCTGAAAATTTGTCGTTGCCTGGTGTGGCACCGCTGCTATGTGCGGGTATCACGACGTATTCGCCATTGCGCCGTTGGAATGTGGGTGCTGGTACAAAATTAGCCGTGCTGGGTCTAGGTGGTTTAGGGCATATGGCGGTTAAGTTTGGCGTTGCTTTCGGCGCTGAAGTTACCGTACTAAGCACATCGGCTAGTAAACGGGAAGATGCGAAAAGATTGGGAGCACATAATTTTATCGTAACCACTGATCCTGCAGAATTTGAAGCAGCCAAGCGTTCGTTTGATTACATATTAGACACGGTAAGCGCAGCGCATGATATTGCGGCATACATGGGTTTATTAAAAACCAATGGAACACATATCTGTGTGGGAGTGCCAGCAGTACCGGCTGCAATTCCGGCTTTTTCTTTGATCATGAACCGAAACAGTTTGGCCGGCTCCATGATTGGTGGAATCGCGGAAACACAAGAAATGCTTGATTTTTGTGCAGCGCATAATATCACATCCGATATTGAGGTGATCGATATGGCCTACATAGAAGAGGCTTATGCGCGCATGGAAAAAAATGATGTGAAGTACCGTTTTGTCATCGATATGGCTACTTTGTAGGTTTTTACGATAGTATATAAAAGCCTGTTCTTTTTGCGCACAAAAAGAACAGGCTTTTATATGTACTTACTGTGACTAGTTCTTTGCCTGTCGATTGACTTTATTCTCGGGTAGAAATTTTTGGTCATTCGCATCCGAATCCTTGTATTCCTTCCTGACTTTTTCGAGTTTTTGATGCATTTCACTTTTTACGTTGGCATAAGCCGGATCATCGTATACGTTTTTTAATTCTTGCGGGTCGCGCTCCAAGTCATAGAGTTCCCACTCATCCACATCGTAATAAAAATGAATTAATTTATACCGATCGGTGCGTATGCCGTAATGCCTTTTGGCCATATGTATGCCTGGATACTCATAATACGTATAATATGCTGCATCACGCCAGGTGCTGTCTGTTCCGGCGGCCAGCTTTCTGAATGATTGACCTTGCATATCTTTCGGGGCAGCTACACCGGCGTAGTCCAGCAAAGTTGGCGCGAAATCTAGATTTTGAACGAGTGCACTAGAACTTATTCCTGCAGCGATTTCTTTAGGATATTTAATAAGGAGTGGCGTGCGTAGCGACTCTTCGTACATAAATCGTTTATCAAACCAGCCGTGCTCACCCAGGTAAAAGCCTTGATCAGACGTGTAGATCACAATGGTGTTTTCCTCCAGACCATTAGCTTGGAGATAATCCAGTAATTTGCCTACACCATCGTCTACAGCGGCCACCGTGCCTAAATAATCTTGCATGTAGCGTTGGAAGCGCCACTGCATGAGCTCCTGTTGTGACATATTAGGGTAAGCTGCTTTAAAATCTTCCATGATCGGTTGATAAACGGAGTCCCACTGTGCACGTTCTTGCGCAGACATCCGGCCCAAATTATTTGTGTAAGCTGCTTTGTCCCAATTCATGTATTCTTTCAAGCCCAGTTCATCCATCATGGCGGGCGGTATTTTGTTATCGCCTGCCCAATTCATATGTTTTAAGATATTCATTTCCGCTGTTTTGGCAGCAGTACCACGGCCTTCAAAATTGTCAAAGAGCGTTGCCGGTTCCGGAAATTTCATCTGAGTATATTTTGCAACATGGCGTAGAGCAGGGAGCCACTCCCGATGGGGCGCTTTTTGGTGATAAAGTACGCAAAAAGGTTTTTCTTTATCACGATTGTCTATCCAATCCAACACCATATCGGTCGTTAAATCAGAAACATAGCCCTGCAATTGTTGCTTTTTGCCATTGATGATGAAGTTGGGGTTGTAATACTCGCCTTGATCTATGAGTACGGCTGAATGGTCAAAACCTGCTGGTCGTCCATCCATATGAATTTTTCCGATCAGGGCTGTTTGGTAACCATGGGCTTGCAGGATTTTCGCAAAGTTATCCTGACGCCAATCAAATTTCGCTTCATTGTCTATTTTGCCATTGATGTAACTGTGTTTTCCGGTCAGTAATACTGCGCGGCTAGGTGCACAAAGCGAATTGGTAACCGTAGCTCGGGTAAATAGTAATCCTTCTTTCGCTAGCCGATCGATATTTGGGGTTTGATTTAGGCCGTAACCATACGCGCTGATCGCTTGATAACCATGATCGTCACTCATAATGTACACGATATTTGGTCGCTTTTTCGGGGAGGGTGACTGTGCAAAAATAGTAAACGTACTGGCGCTGGCAAAAAGTATTAAAAAAGAAACGATACGTATGCTGCTCATAGATTGAAGTTTAGAAAGCTAAATATAATAAAAAGTGATAAAACTTTTTTACTAAAAAATTTAGTATTATTTTTGTTTACGGAAAGGAGGTATTATATGGATATGGCAAACAAGCAACAGGTAATCGAAGCCCTGCAGCAAAAGATTTTAACATGGCAGGGCTACAAAGAGATTAAAAAAAACACTACGCGTGTCGGGTTTGGCGCGTTCGAATCTGCGTTTCCTGGTCAGGCTTTTCCTACGGGTACTATTCATGAATTCATTACCGATTCGCAAGAAGAAGAAGCCGCTACCACAGGTTTTGTGGGCGGCCTGTTGTCTGTTTTGATGCATAACACTGCCGTATGCCTTTGGATTAGTAATAGCCATACAGTATTTCCCGCTGCTATTCAAAATTTTGGGATAGCTCCTGATCGTATTGTTTTTGTTTGTATGCATAAGGAGCAAGACATTTTATGGGCGCTGGAAGAAAGCTTAAAATGCAGTAGTTTGTGTTGTGTTATCGCTGAAATTTCAGATCTGGATTTTATACAGTCGCGTCGATTGCAACTGGCCGTCGAAAAAAGCCGGGTTACAGGCTTACTCTTGCGAAAAGCGGCTCGCGTCCGTATGTCTACGGTTTGTGCGGTGCGTTGGCATATTAAACCCCTGCCGAGTAAGATTATCGATGAACTTCCGGGGATTGGTTTTCCGGTGTGGGACGTCAATCTGTTAAAGGTGAAAAACGGCAACCCCAGTCATTGGCAGGTTACCTGGCAAGCGCATCAATTTATACCCGAACGTTTAGATAAGAAGCCGGTGCAACGATCTATCCGGCCTAACTTGAAAGTAAGCTAGGTTATGAAGCGACGTTATGTTTCAATATGGTTTCCTTTTTTATTAACTGATTGGTCAAGTCGAACGCATATTGCACAACGATTGGCTCCACTGGTATTTGCGGCGCCCGTGAGCGGACGAATGTGTATTACAGCTGTTAATGAAGTGGCGCAGCAACATGGTATACAGGTTGCTATGGTCTTAGCCGATGCAAAAGCGGCTGTTCCCGAACTGCTGGTGCTGGATGATAAAGCAGATCGTGCTGAAAAACTTTTGAAAGCTATTGGTTTATGGTGCATCAAGTTTACGCCCATCGTTGCGCTAGATATTGCTGGACAAGGATTGTTGCTGGAAAGCACGGGCTGTACCCATCTTTGGGGAGGCGAGAAGGCTTATCTACATGCTATACAAGGACAGCTCTCGCTCAAAGGATATCAGGTGGCTATTGCGGTGGCCGATACGGTTGGAGCTGCTTGGGCTGCCGCCCGCTATAGCGAAAATCTAGCCGTGATTAAGGCTGGCAGTCAGGTTGATGCGCTTGCTCATTTACCTATTGCAGGTTTACGTTTGGAACAAAGTGCGCTGGACCGTTTGCACAAACTTGGTTTTCGAACGTTAGGCGCCATTGTAGCTTTGCCATCCGCTGCTTTAAAAAGACGTTTTACTGCGGATTTGTTGAAGCGTATCGACCAGTTTCTTGGCAAAGAGGATGAGTTTTTGTTGTCTTTGCGCCCCGTAGTGCCTTATAGCGAACGTTTGCCCTGCCTGGAGCCGGTTCGTACGCGCAAAGCGATAGAACTGGCTGTGGAAGAATTGCTTTTGCAACTTTGTGCGCGGCTCGCGGGGGAAGGTAAGGGATTGCGAAAGGCTAAACTGATCTGTCATCGTGTAGATGGTAAGCTCGTGAGTATAACGGTCGGTACCAACCGTCCGTCATCGCATGTGCCCCATCTGCATCGTCTTTTTTTACAAAAGATTGCCGACATCGAGCCGGCCTTGGGCATTGAGCTTTTTGTGTTAGAGGGCCTTATGGTGCATGAGGCAGCTTCGTCACAAGAGTTATTATGGCAGCAAGACACGGGGTTTGCCGCCAATGATATTGCGGAATTGTTGGATAGAATTAAGGGGCAAGATCCGGCTTGTCAAATCAATCGTTACCTGCCGGCACAAGATTATTGGCCAGAGCGATCTATACGAGCAGCAGCTTACCTGACAGAGAAAATAAATTTGCCTTGGCGCATGGACATGCCGCGTCCTACGCGATTGCTTCATCCGCCAGAGCGCATTGAAGTGACGGCACCAATTCCCGATTATCCGCCCATGTTGTTTAGGTACCAAGGTGAAATTGTCAAGATCGCAAGGGCCGATGGACCCGAACGAATAGAACGCGCCTGGTGGATAGACAAGGGTAAACATCGCGATTATTATGCCGTGGAGGATGAACAAGGTAGACGGTACTGGTTGTTTCGCGCTGGACATTATCAAGGCGATCATAAATCGATCTGGTATTTACATGGATTTTTTGCGTAAATAGAATGGGATATATCGAGCTACAGGTTACGAGTAATTTTTCTTTTCTACGTGGTGCTTCGCATCCCGAAGAGTTGATGGAAAGTGCGGTGGCGCTTGGCTACGAAGCGTTGGCTATTACCGATAGAAATAGCCTGGCCGGTATTGTACGGGCGCATGTGGCGGCAAAAAAACAGCGTATACGCTTGATTGTCGGTTGTCGACTGGATTTTGTTGATTGCAGCAGTTTGCTGGTTTATCCGCAGGATAGAGTCGGCTATGCAACGTTATGCGCTTTATTGTCAACCGGTAATTTGCGGGCAGAAAAAGGGAGTTGCCTGCTCTACAAGCATGATCTGGCAACGCATCGGGAGGGACTGATCTTTATTGCCGTACCGCCCGATGTGCTGCGTCCTGATTTCACTTTGCCCACGGCCTATGTTGATGATATGCATTATTATGAAAACTTGCTTGCCGGGCAGTTGTACTTAGGAGCTTCGCGCTTGTATCATGGCGACGATCATAAACGACTCTTTCGGATAGAAGCGTTGGCAAACCATTTAGCGTTGCCTATGGTAGCATTAGGCGATGTGCACTGCCATGATCTTGCACGTCGGGAATTGTTGGATGTACTCACCTGCGTGCGCGAGAAGTGCACGATACAACAGGCGGGTTACTTGTTGCACGCCAATGCGGAGCGGTATTTAAAACCGGTGGAGGAGGTGGAAAGACTTTTTCGAAATTATCCGGAAGCCTTAGCCAACAGCTTGGCGATTGCAGATGTTTGTCGGTTTTCATTGGACGAGCTGACGTACGTGTATCCGGAAGAATTAACAAGTGAAGGGCGTACGCCGCAAGAAGAACTCGAAAAATTAGTGTGGGAAGGCGCAAAACGACAATTTGAAGAAGGCATCCCAGAGGGTTATAAGCAACAGATCAAAATGGAACTGGAGTTTATTGCGCGCAAAAACTACCCGTCTTATTTTCTAACGGTATATGATTATGTCCGGTTTGCGCGTAGTCGGGGCATTTTGTGTCAAGGTCGTGGTTCCGCGGCCAATTCTATTGTTTGTTATTGCTTGGGTATTACCTCGGTCGATCCTACTAAAATCAAATTGCTGTTTGCTCGCTTTATGTCGGATGCGCGTGATGAACCTCCTGATATTGATGTAGATTTTGAACATGAACGCCGGGAAGAGGTAATTCAGTATATCTATGAGAAATATGGCCGGGATAGGGCAGCTATTGTTGCTACGGTAACGCAGGAAAGGGCAAAGGGAGCTTTGCGTGATGTGGGCAAGGCGATGGGCTTGTCTATGGATGCGCTTGGCCGACTTTCGCAAACTATTGGTTCGCATTGGGATAACGAGCTCGATCCGGCGCGTTTTGCAGAGCATGGATTTAATCTAAAAGATCCGCATTTTCGTAAAATATTAACGCTTAGCGAGCAACTGATGGGGTTTCCACGACAGTTGGGGCAGCACACTGGTGGTTTTGTCATTACGCAAGGTAAGATGCACGAGCTTTGTCCAATTATCCATGCACGCATGGAAAATCGGACTAATATTGAGTGGAATAAAGATGATTTGGAAGCTTTGGGGTTTCTGAAAGTAGATGTGCTGGGGCTGGGGATGTTAACCTGTATTCGCAAAGCTTTTGATTTGGTGAAAACGCATTACGGCGTTGAAATGACCTTGGCGAATGTGGAACAAGATGATAAGCAGGTGTATGCCATGATTAGCTTGGCCGATACTTTAGGCGTTTTTCAGATAGAGAGTCGTGCGCAAATGTCGATGCTACCACGCTTACGCCCTGAAAAATTTTATGATCTCGTAATTGAGGTGGCTATTGTGCGACCAGGACCTATACAAGGCGATATGGTGCATCCTTATTTGCGGAGGCGCAGTGGCGAAGAAGCTATTACTTATCCTTCGCCGGAGATTGAAAGTATTTTAGAGCGCACAAAGGGAGTTCCGTTGTTTCAGGAGCAAGCCATGGAGATTGCTATTGTTGGCGCTGGCTTTACACCGGCTGAGGCCGATGCTTTGCGCAGAAGCATGGCTACTTTTAAAGCGAAAGGAGAGGTTAGCCAGTTTCATAAAAAAATGGTGGATGGTATGATGGCTCGCGGATATTCCGAAGAGTTTGCTAATCGGGTTTTTAAGCAGTTGGAGGGCTTTGGTAGCTACGGATTTCCGGAAAGCCATGCGGCCTCTTTTGCTTTGTTGGTTTATGTGTCAAGCTACATCAAATGCTATTATCCAGATGTGTTTGCCGCTGCTTTGTTGAATAGCCAGCCGATGGGTTTTTATCATCCGTCACAAATTGTGATCGATGCAGAAAAACATGGTGTAACAGTATTAGCGGCCGATATTAACTATTCGCAGTGGGATAATACTTTGGAGGGCAAGTTTGCAGAAAAATTTCACAAATTGCGTTTAGGCTTTCGGCAGGTAAAAGGGCTGCAGGAAAGCGATATTCAGGCACTTATTGTACATCGGTCTACCGGCTACACATCTATGGAAGCTGTAGCGGAAATTGTTGCGGTTGCGGTTTTGGAAAAACTAGCCGATGCAGACGCTTTTCGATCCATCGGTTTGGATCGGCGGCAGGCATTGTGGGCGGTATCGGCGGTAAAAGATCGGCCAATCGGGATGTTTAAAGGTCAGCAGCCTACGAGCAACGCGGATGGGCAGATTGCTTTGCCTTTTATGACAAAAAGCGAACATGTGGTGCAAGATTATGCGAGTATGGGTTTGTCTGTCAAAGCTCATCCGGTTAGTTTTTTGCGCGAAAAGCTGGACAAATTGCACGTTGTTTCGGCCAGTAAGCTATCGATTGTCAAAAATGGGATGCCTGTGAAGGTCTGCGGTCTGGTTACTGTTCGCCAACGTCCGGGAACTGCTAAAGGCGTATTATTTGTAACAATAGAAGATGAAACGGGATTTGCCAATCTGGTGATTTGGGGCAAACTGTTTGAAAAATACAGACGCGAAATCTTGCAATCAAAATTATTGCTTGTTACGGGAGTTGTGCAAATAGAGGGCTCGGTTATTCATGTGGTTGTTAAGCAGTGTTTTAATAAAAATGCCTGGTTGCTTGATCTGGAACAGGCCGATGATTCGACAACTACCCGTGTTTTTCATAAAGGTCGTAATTTTAAATAAGATCGTTCCAACCATAATAATTCCTGTATATTTAGTACACACTAGCACTGTTTTTTATGAAAGCATTCAAATTCCTTGCGTTATTTACGCTTAGTCTGTTATCGTATGTTTTGTCCGCCGCCGCTCAAGTGGCTACGCTGCAATCTACTATCGAAGAGTTTATAGCATCTAAAGATGCGGTTGTGGCCGTTGCGGTAGCAGGAAATGCCGGTAAAGATCATGTATTTATACAGGCGGATAAACAATTGCCAATGCAAAGTGTATTCAAATTCCATATCGCTATCGCGATGTTAAGGGAGGTCGATCGCGGAAAATTTAAGTTAGCACAACCCATTACTATTGGTAAGGAACTATTGCTGCCCGATACCTGGAGCCCGCTTCGTGACAAATATCCAACAGGCGTTACACTGCCTTTATCTGAAATTATCACTTTTATGGTTGCGCAGAGTGATAATATTGCTTGCGATCTCTTATTAAAATTACTTGGCGGCCCGGCGGTGGTCGATGCTTTTTTTAAAGCGCAGGGTGTAAATGACCTTTCCATCAAGATCAACGAAGAAACGATGCAGAGCGATTGGGAACAGCAGTTTAAAAACTGGACGACTGCGCGATCGTGTAATGTTGTGCTGGAAAAATATTTTTATAATAAAAACAAAGAACTGTCTGCCAAAAGTCATGCTTTTTTGTGGACGGTTATGAAAAGTACAGAAACAGGTGCTAAACGGTTGAAAGGTGATTTGCCGACTGACGTTACGGTTGCGCATAAAACAGGGTATTCCGGTATAAAAAATGGTATAGCAGAGGCTGTGCATGATATTGGTATTATTTTCCCGACTAACGGTGAACCTATTTTTATCTCGGTGCTTATAAGCCATTCAAAAGAAAGCCTCATAAACAACGAAGCAATAATTGCGCATATTGCTAAACTGTGTTATGATTATTTTGAAAAGAATAACTAACATTTTCTAACGCCCTCTAGCTTTCGCTTGGTCAATAGATATCGCCTCTACTAAAGAAAATACTTTCGCTTTCTTAGGGCTTTTAAAGAGAAGGTGCTGTAGTAGAAAGGAACAAAAACGTGTGCGATAAATAGATGAGCGCGTTGAGATCACGCTAACTTCTTTCTGGAAAATGCGATCACTACAAATGGAGGATAGAAAGATGTAAGAATTGCTGTAATTACTATTTGGAAGTGCACGTCAATTTTGAGCTCAATTCCAGGCTTTGATTAATCACGATTATTTCTAAAAGAAAATCCTGAAGCGGGGAGCTCCAGGATTTTACCAAACCAATTATTAACCTAAATTATGAAATTATACACAGATAACGGTTGCATTTGCACCTATATTGTGCTTAGTGTTTTTCTTAACACTTTTTAACACAATACGATCTCTTTGCAAATAAAAAAGTTCAGCACAATATGTGCTGAACCGCTATGCTTGTTAAGCTTATTTGCTATGCTCTATATCTTGAGCTACAGTTAGCAAATAATCTTTTTGTTGATAGATAACGTTATAATTTCAAAAATGTTGTGAGATTATACACTGAAAAAAAAGAAATCCTGACGCTGGGAACCTCAGGATTTCATCAAACCAATATTAACTTATTATGAAATTACTACTTTATATTAAAAACGTTTGCATAGCTTTTTTAGTATGTTCGTTACTTTTTTTATAACCTAACCAGCGCTTTATGGGACATTTTTAGGAAATCGTTGTCGTGCTACGTGTTAGTTTTTTTCGTATTGGAGTGTCTACAAACCGCATAATAAAATAGCCAAAGCCGATTAAAATAAGCGTACCACCGACGATGACATAGCCAATGCGGTTCGGGTCAAAATATGCACTTTGTAAATAAGCTCCGAAAGCCCAAATGACGCAATAATGCGTCATGTAGAGCGGATAGGAAAGGTTTCCTAAAAACCGACATATATGCGCCACCGTTCGGTTCACATGTGTACCAGCACCTAAAGCGATTATAAAGGGAAAGTATACGATCACGATAATCGCCTCAACTAGCCAATTAAAGCTTAGGAATGGCATAAACAAGGCGATTAGTAGCAGCCCCGTTGGCGCAATAAAGCCTAGTTTGTTTTTTATGATCAATCGATTTCTGTACAATATCAACCCGGCGCAGAAAGAATACGCTAACCGAATACCACCAACTTCCCAATTATCTTTGCTCCAGCCGCCCGCCAGATTGCCGTAGCTGTAGCTTAGGTAAACGAGATAGATAGCACACAGCGAAACCAGCAGAAAGAGCATATTTCTACGTATTTTAAACAGGTAAAGTGCATACGCAATATTGGCCACGTATTCCCAAAAAAGTGTCCAGGCGGGGGCATTAATACTAAAAAGATTATAAGCTCGTTCCGGCAGAACAGGGTAGGGTATCAAGAGTAAAGAAGAAACAAAAAGTTTGACAAGCATAGACAAGCTGTAGTTGCCACTTTCGGAGAATGGTGTCCATAATAGTCCTACCATGCCCAAGACCGAACCAATCACGACAAGTGGATGCAAACGTATCAGGCGGGCGACGAAGAATTTCTTTAGTCCGATCAGCCTTATTTTTTCGTCATATGCGTAAGCAATGACAAATCCCGACAAGCAGAAGAAAAAATCGACAGCCAAAAAGCCGTGACCGATAAAATTTTCTTTAAAATCTGTTATCAGCCATTCCATAAAGTGAAAGATCACGATTATAATGGCCGCGATACCTCTAAGCCCGTCTAATACAAGGAAATGCTGTTTCTGCATAGGTGAAATCTGCGAATGCGTAATAAAAACTTGTGTTAGTCTATCTGAATTGGTTGCAAGATAGCATTTTGGATGAGCCACGCAAAGGTCTGGTATTTTTGTAACAACCTTTTTAGCTAGCCTTGTACCGGAAGTACCGCGATTGGTCTAGCTTCGTTTCATAGTTGGAAGAGTTGAAATAATAGGCATCAATCTGCACCATAAAAATTAAGAAGGTGTCTAAAAAGTGACTAATTTCATTGCGAGAAGGAGGAACGACGACGAGGCAATCTTATCAAATAAAAATGCAGATCGCTTCGTCATACTTCCTCGCGATGACGCATTTTGAAGTTAATCGATTCGTTTTTTGGACAGCCTCTTAATTTTTCAGATTCGTTTATACTGAGAAGTGTGACGAAGAGCAGACCTAATAAGATGAGCGCGAAAATGCCGGCCTAATCAAACGCGATATGAATTTTTTTAAAACCTAATCCTTCTAATAGTGGGCGGAATACATGGCGCGCATTGGTTTGCGTTTGTTGCAGAATGTCTGACTTAGCGACCTCTTTCGTAATTTGACTTTCTGCTTGTTTAAATGCTTCATCCACTAATGCTGCTTCCCGAAAATAGGCCATCTTGGTGTCGTAAACACGTGAGCCGCTGTGATCGATCTTGACATAGCATATCTCCGGTTTGGGCAATTGAATCGCCACCGAATCACCTGACACATAAATTTGATCGCGATTAAGTTTGGTAAGATCAACGCACCCCACCGCATCTGCCTTGATGATAAGCAATACGCTGGCATCAGGCAAGTATGTGCTGATGGCTTTATGCTCGATAACATCACTCATTCGGTATTTCACAAGCTCCAGTTTACCCATCGCTTCAATGCGTTCGACAAGAATTTGGTGGGTCGTTTCCGTGCTCGGTTTTTGTCCAAATTTAACCAATAGCATCCAGCCAATAAGACCGAGCAAACCTAGGATAACCACCACAATAAGAAACTTTTTCATAAAGACCATCGATCAAATTGTATTCCAATATTGCGGAATACTATGTAAAGATTTTGCTAAATAATGTTTAACGAGAGGTGCACGACCAGCTTCTTCAACTTATGTCAATTTATTGTGACTAAAGTTGTCCTTATCTTACTGATATATACCTCACTTATCGTTGGTTTGTTCTTTATTTGCTGCTTGGCTCTAGCAGATTATGAAATGCTTTGAGTACCGCATCCTTTAATGTGGTTGTATCTAGTCCGCTACTGGTTTGATATTCGCTTAAATCGCCATCACAGAGGAAAGCGATGTCAACATTGAGCGAAACAATAGGTGTGCTGTCTTCTTGCGAGACGGTGGTATCGTTAACTTTAATATCGTGTATTTGCATAGCCATGATTATTTAATCTTTAAAGAGATAACGAGCTTGATCAGAAAAGGTTCAAAACGGAGGTATATTTTGCTACGCGAAAGGTTTACAAATCACAAGCCTATAACGATTCGATATAGGCTTGTGACTTACATAAAAAGTTTAACGCTGTGGATAAGCGAATCGTTTACACAATGGCGGGCTCTTGTTGACTTAAGCAATGGAAACTGCCGAGCCCCCAAATGATATCGACGGAGTCGATGCCCACAACTTTGCGGTTTGGAAAACAGGATTGAATAATTTCCAGCGCGCGTTGATCATTTGCATCATTGAATATCGGTACAACCACCACCTCATTGGCAATGTAAAAATTGGCGTAAGAAGCCGGTAATCGTGTATCTTCATAGACGACGGCGCCCGGCATAGGCAGCGTTACAATATTAAGCGGCCTACCATCCGGCAAGCGGAAGTTACGTAAAGTGTGTAAGTTTTCTTGCAACAACGCGTAATTCTCATCTTCCGGATTTTCCTCTACTACCGTAATCACCGTATCTTCGTTGACGAAGCGCGTAATGTCATCGATATGACCGTCTGTATCGTCACCGACGATACCATCGCCCAGCCAGAGCACCTGTTCCTGACCGTAAAACTCCAGCAAATAGGTTTCAATTTGTTCTTTGGTCAGATGTGGATTTCTGTTTTCATTTAGCAAACAGGCTGTTGTTGTCAGTATCGTTCCCTTACCGTTAAATTCCACGGAGCCGCCTTCCATCACAATGTCGGGTGTGAAAAGTTTCCAGCCAAATTCGTTTGCAATACGGGTAGGAACGACATCATCCAGATCGTATGGTGGGTATTTACCGCCCCAAGCATTATAGCCCCAGTCGACAATAGCTTTCTCTTTTCGTTCGTTATGCAAAAGAAAAGCCGGACCATGATCGCGACACCAGGCATCATTCGTGGGGTTCAGATAAAATTCAATGTTTTCCAGATTTGCCTGTTCGTTTTGCAAATAGGTAAGTGCTGACGCTTTCATCGCTTCATCAAGAATATTTATCCGCACTTTTTGTCCTTCCGCCACGGCGGCAATAAATTTAGCATAAGGCGCGTAAATGCGATCTATTTTTCCAGGCCAGGACGCTTCTTTGTGGGGCCAGCTTAACCACATGGCTTCTTGGGGCGCCCATTCTGCCGGAAAAGTGTAACCCAGCTTTTTAGGCGATTGTGCAAAATAAGTATGATCGAACGTTGACTGTTGTGCCATAGTAAAAAAATAATGACCATTTTGATATTTCGCTAGAGAAATACCAAAATGGTCGAAAGTATATGCTTTTGATTAATCTTCGTCTATAAATCTTTTGGTGATCGGCGCGTAGGTTTCTATCCGGCGATCGCGCAAAAATGGCCAGTGTTTGCGGAAGTAATCTGTCTGGCTTAAATCGAGTTCGACAACCGTCGTTTCTTCCTGATCGTGCGAAGCGAGGTATACGATCTTGCCTTGACCGTTGGTTACAAAACTGCCGCCCCAAAACTTCATAGCGCCATCTTGCTCAAACCCTACACGGTTTACTGAAACCACCGGAACACCGTTGGCGACGGCATGCGAACGTTGAATGGTCTGCCATGCATTGTATTGATCTTTGTTGGTTTCCTCGTCTTGATCAGTCGCCCAACCAATGGCTGTTGGATAGAACAAAATTTCTGCACCCATTAATGCGGTAATACGCGACGCTTCAGGATACCATTGATCCCAACAGATTAAGACGCCTATTTTTCCAAATTTTGTTTGAAACACCTTATAACCCAGATCGCCGGGCGTGAAATAAAATTTCTCGTAAAATGCCGGATCGTCAGGAATATGCATTTTACGGTATTTACCAAGGTAGCTTCCGTCAGCATCTAAAATTGCAGTGGTATTATGGTATAAGCCTTCTGTACGTTTCTCAAAAAGCGAGGCGATAATGACCACGCCTAATTCTTTGGCAACTGCAGAAAGAGCATCTGTCGATGGGCCGGGGATAGATTCGGCCAGTTCAAAATTATCGTAGTCTTCTACGTCACAAAAATATAAAGAAGTAAATAGTTCTTGCAGACATACAATTTGCGCTCCTTTAGCAGCGGCTTCGTTGATTTTCAAAATCGCTTTATCTAAATTCTCTTGTTTGTTTGCTGTACAGCTCATCTGTACGACACCTACTTTTACGTTTCTCATGCCTTAATCCTCGTTTGTAAATTGCGTGAAGTGCAAAGATAACATTATCCTCACTAAATATCGTAGCGCTCCGTTGTCGGAAAGTAAAAATTAACACCGTTTTGATCGTACCGCAGTAATCGTTTTGTCCCTCACCGGGACGGGACAAAACTTTTTGTCTGGACACAAAAAGTATTCAAAAAAGTCCTTGTTTCATGGAGGCGATTTTTCGCACGAGTCCTGGCTCACAAGCCAATTGCCGCGCAGGCATGAGAAATTGTTTGCTTTCCATCGCTTGATGAAACGTAGAGGACGTTTTATACGCGAGCGTTCACGATTTCGCAAAGCGCTAATTAAATCAAACGGCCTTGGATTCGACTGCGTGATTGCGGATGGTAATAACCGTTAAAAAGCATCCGTTGTTTGAGCGAAGCGAGTTTCGGATGGTTTAGGTTATTAGCGTTCGTGATAGCATAAAGAATCCCAGCCTTGATTTTATGGACTTTTGTTTGTTTTTTGTGTCCATGAGCTCCTTACAGTCGGTTTTTGCTTCCTTTTTTTATCAAGAAAAAAAGGAAGGCCTTGC
>JAAIGF010400924.1_pt1 | contig 43943 bp, 38 predicted proteins | sample 6487441 | NCBI WGS metagenome assembly JAAIGF01 (sample SAMN13974129, study PRJNA590717) | phyllosphere metagenome | biome: pepper field; feature: multiple bacterial spot infested pepper fields; material: pepper leaves; isolation source: leaves from pepper fields | host: Capsicum annuum ...
CGGAAGGGGTGATCTTCGGTTTCCCGGTCACCACCGAGAACAGCGAGTACACCCTGGTGAAGGATCTGCCGATCGACGACTTCAGCCAGAAGTACATCGACAAGACCCTGGCCGAGCTGGAAGAAGAGCGCTCCGGCGTGGCCCACCTGCTGGGTTGATCGGATCCATCGCTGCAGAAGAACGCCGGGCATGTCCCGGCGTTTTTTTCGCGCTGCGAAAGGTCAGCGAACGGCAGAGCCCCTCGTGGTGGTCGCCTGGGGTTCCGGGTCCACGGAACGGGCGCCGGGCGGATAAGTATTGCGGGGGACGGCAAAAGCCGCTCCTGCGGGCCTCGTTTCGCGTTTGCTCGTGTGCGCTGTCCTGCTCACACGGCAAACCCGGGGTTGGGCTCCTGCCCAACCCGTCGGACGCATGCGTCCGACCCTTGGCGCTCAACGCCCCCGCATCACCCACCCGCCCGGAACCCTGACAGTTTCCGGTTGTCCGCCAGCCACGTAGAAAAACAAAAAAGCGTAGCGCCCCCGCAGGGTCGGCGATGGTGCCCGACGCGCCGGGAGTCTGCCGAAGGTGGGGCGGGGTGGGATGGCGGGACCGTCGGTTCGCAGGGATGCGAACCGCGAGCCCCCATGGAAGGGTCTACGGCGTGTCCCGCCAGCCCACCTCGCCCCGCTGGCCCGCGGCAATGCTGCCGTTGCTTCTGCTGTTGCTTCTGCTTCGGCAGGCGCCGGGCGGCACCCCGGCACGGTCCCCATCCGGTGTACGACCAAGGTCGGGGCGCTCGACCGGGCACCACCGCACTATGCTCGAACCCATGACTTTGTCTGGGAGGGCTGTGTCATGAACTACGAAGATACCTATCGACGCTCGATCGACGAGCCAGAGGCATTCTGGGGAGAGGAAGCCAGGCGCATCTACTGGCACAAACCGCCGCAGCAGGTGCTGGATTACAGCAACCCGCCGTTCCGGCGCTGGTACGTAGGCGGTGAAACCAACCTCTGCTACAACGCAGTGGATCGTCATCTCGCCGACCGCCCGGACCAGCTCGCTCTGGTCGCGGTCTCCACCGAAACCAATACCACTCGTGAAATCACCTACCGGCAGCTGTACCGCGAAGTGAACGACTTTGCCGCAGTGCTGAAGAAGCTGGGTGTCACCCACGGCGACAGGGTGGTGATCTACATGCCGAACATGGCTGAAGCCGTATTCGCCATGCTCGCCTGCGCGCGCATTGGCGCGGTGCATTCAGTGGTGTTCGGTGGCTTCGCTGCGCACAACCTGGCATTGCGCATCGACGATGCCAGGCCGAAGCTGCTGATCGCCGCCGATGCCGGCATGCGCGGTGGCAAGCTTATCCCGTACAAGCCGATGGTGGATGCGGCATGCGCCGAAGCCTCCAACCCGCCGCCACACGTGCTCATCGTGTCGCGTGGGCTGGACCCGGCCGAACCGCGCTTGCCGGGACGCGATGTGGATTACGCCACCCTGCGCGCCGAGGTGGGTCAGGTGGACGTGCCGGTGCAGTGGCTGGAATCCAGCGAGCCCAGCTACCTGCTGTATACCTCGGGTACCACCGGCAAGCCCAAGGGCGTGCAGCGCGATGTGGGCGGCTATGCCGTGGCGATGGCGCAGTCCATGGAAACCGTGTTCGACTGCCGGCCAGGACAGGTGATGTTCTCCACCTCCGATGTCGGCTGGGCGGTCGGGCATTCCTACAATGTCTATGGGCCGCTGATCGGTGGTTGCACTTCGTTGCTGTATGAAGGCCTGCCGACCCATCCCGATCCGGGCATCTGGTGGGCGCTGTGCGAGCAGTACAATGTACGCACGCTGTTTTCCTCACCCACGGCCATCCGCGTGCTCAAGAAGCACGATGTCGATTACATCCGACGGCACGATCTGGAGGCGCTCAAGTACATCTTCCTGGCCGGTGAACCGCTGGACGAACCGACCGCGCACTGGGCCAACGATGCGCTGGGCAAGCCGATCATCGACAACTACTGGCAGACCGAAACCGGTTGGCCGGCGCTGACGTTGCTGCCGGGCCTGGACATGAAGCCGGTGCGTTTTGGTTCGCCCGGGTTCCCGAACCTGGGTTACCGGATGAAGGTGATAGACGAGAATACCGGCGAGGAAGTGGCGGCCGGCCAGAAGGGCGTGCTGGTGGTGACCCCGCCGCTGCCACCGGGCTGCATGAGCACGGTGTGGAACGATGATGCGCGCTTCCTGCAGAGCTATTTCAGCCACTTCAAGGAGCTGCTGTACAGCTCGCTGGACTGGGCGATCCGCGATGATGATGGTTACACCTTCATCCTCGGCCGCACCGACGACGTGATCAATGTGGCCGGGCATCGCCTGGGCACCCGTGAGATCGAGGAGGCGATCTCCAGTCATCCCCGGGTGGCCGAAGCGGCGGTGATCGGAGTGAAGGATGAGCTGAAGGGGCAGGTGCCGCTGGTGTTCGTCACGCTCAAGCAGGGCCTCGATGGCGAAGATCCGGCGCAGGTTGTTGCCGAGATGATGAAGAAGGTCACCGACTCGCTGGGCGCGGTTGCGCGCCCTGCACATGTGCATGTGGTCAACGCGCTGCCGAAGACGCGTTCGGGAAAGCTGCTGCGGCGTTCGCTGCAGGCGCTTGCCGAAGAGCGCGACCCCGGCGACCTGTCCACCCTGGACGACCCCGGTGCACTGGACGAGATCCGCCGCGCATTGGGACGGTAATCCCGCGCAGCGCCGGGCGCTGCCCGGCGGATGCCTGGGCCCCCGGCAGCGGCGCAAAGCCCCGCTCTACCAATGCCGATCATGTAGAGCCGGGCTCTGCCCGGCTGATGCGTTGCCGCGAGCGGGGCAGAGCCCCGCCCTACGCAAGGCAATGCATTGGCAGGCAATGCCGTCCACGCAGCATGCTGCGCCGCAGCGTTGCCGCGGCCAACTCTGCGCTAAGCTCGCACGGCGGCATCGGGGAATGCACAGGGGGAATTCAGATGGCATTGCTGTACGCCAAGACGGCCGCTGGCCGCCAGGAGATCGAAGACCGTGGCCGGCGCCTGCCGGCAGCGTTGCGTTCAATCCTGTTGATGGTGGACGGGCAGCGCGGCGACGACGAGCTGCGCGCACTGCTGCCGGGCCTGCGCGCGCCGCACGACGCACTGGAACAACTGGCCGGAATGCAGCTCATCGAGATTGTCGGCGGCAGCGTGGCGGTCGCCGCGCCGCGCGCGTTCACTGAAGGCCGCGGCCAGGACCCGGAGCTGTACCGGCAGCTGTACGAGTGGATGAGCGAATCCGTCCGTCGACATCTGGGCCTGAAGGGCTATTTCATGCAGCTGAAGGTGGAACGCTGCACCGACGCAGCGGCGCTGGAGCGGTTGTGGCCGGAGATGGTCGCCGCGATCGGCAAGGCACGCAGCAGCGCGCTCGCCGCACGGTGGCTGGAGGAGACACGGCAGCAGGTCGCGACGGAGGTGGCCGGTTGATGCCGCACTGGCTGGCCCGGCGCGGATACACCTGAATGCGCCGATGATGCTTTGCTGACGGTGCTGCGCTGGCGGCTGGGCTAAGGTGGTGAGCCCTCTTGTCCAAGGATATTCGCGTGCAGAAGGATGCCTCGCTGGCCGCCGACGATGGTCGGACTCAACCGGATGGAGGTACCGGAGGGTGGGATGCCATACAGACGGCACTGGCTGGCCTGTATCCGGGCCAGAAGCCACGGCACCAGGGCAGCGCCTTGCCATGGACCCTCGGGGGCGACGACCCGCTGGATGGCATCAGCGTCTACTGGGCCGCGGCGCCGCGACCCCATTGGCACTATGTCACTTTCGGTTTTTCCGAACTGTTTGCCAAGCAGAGCGAGGACCCGGCGGTCAGCGGGTTTGGTTTCGAGCTGACGATGCGGTTGGCTGCGGCACCGGATGCCACGGCGGCCGATATCCCGCCGACATGGCCGATGAACCTGCTGCAGAATCTGGCCCGCTACGTCTTTGAAACCGGCAACGTGCTGGAGCAGGGCCATCACCTGGATGCCAACGGACCTATCGCGCTGGACCATCGCACGGTGCTCCGGCACCTCGCTTTCATGCAGGACCCGCAGCTGCCGCCCATCGATACGGTGAATGGAGGCCTGCAGTTCCTGCAGGTCATCGGTCTGGCCGAAGGCGAAAAGGCCGCGATCATCCGCTGGTCAACCGACCGGGTGCTGCACATGCTCACGCCGGCCATGCCGCTGTGGATCACCGATCTGGATCGTGCGGACCTGCTCGATGACCCGGCATGGGTCGCGCAGGTGGACGCCGGCAGCCGACTGCATGGTTCCAGCACCGTAGCGCTGTTCGTGCAGGCCCTGGAGTGGACGCCCGCTCATGCGGGTGATGAGGCGGTTGTGCTGGCTCTGGGGGCGGCCCAGGTACCGGGCCTGCTGCAGCTGCTGCAGGCCCGGCTGCCGTTCGGCAGGAACCTGGAACTCACCAGCGCCGAACGCAGCTGGCTGTTCGCGCCAGGCGATGTCGATGAGGTGAGGCTGGACGGCGATACCGCACGGTGCACGCTGACCCCGGCCACGCTGCAGTCGCTGCTGTCCACCCTGCAGCCACAACGTGGCCGATATCGGTTTGGGGATGACCCGCCGATGCAGGTGGACGTGCGCCCGACCGAGATGCGCGACAGTGAAGGCAACTACCTGCGCACCATCGGCTGAGCGCCGCGACCGGCTGGCTCAGGCCAGCCCTTCGGCCTTCAGTGCGGCCTGCACACCGGCATCGGCGTCCATGCGCTTGGTGTAGGCGGCCACGTTCTCCAGTCCGGACAGGTCCACCTTCGCGCCTGCCGCCCAACGTAGTGTGATGTAGAAGTAGGGATCGGCAAAACTGCGGAAACCCGCCAGCCACGGCTTGTCGGCCAGCTGCTGGTCGGCCAGTTCGAACAGGGTGCGCAGGCGCTTGCGCGCTGCGGCCGCCAGGGCGTCCTTCTGGCCTTCATCGGCGATGAAGCGGGTCGGCGCAAACAGGGGTACGAAGGCCGGATGCACATCGGAGTTGACGAATGACAGCCAGCGCGCAGCCTCGGCGCGCTGGCGCGGGCTGCCATCGCCGGCCAGGCCGGCCTGCGGAAAGCTGTCGGCGATATAGCCCATGATGGCAGCGTTCTGGGTAAGCGTGAAATCACCATCCACCAGCGCCGGTACCGAGCCCGCCGGGTTGATCTTCAGGAACTCAGGCGACTTGAGGGTGTCGCGGTCCATCAACTGCACGTCGAATGGCTGGCCGGTCCAGTACAGGGCGATATGGTCGGCAGTGGAACAGGCACCGGGTTTGCTGTACAGCTTCATGGACGCTCCGCATGGGCAGGAAAGCATCACTATCGCGGAGCAGGCCGCGCGGGGCAATGCGCACCGCGGAACAGTCCGTCAGGACTGGCGGGGCTTGAGGCTCTGCACCTTGTAGAACGTGTGGTCGCCGATGGTCGCCACGTGATACGCATTGCGCCAGCTCGGGCTGGCCAGCGAAAGCGCAGCGAAGTGGCTGGCGCCCGGCACGATCTCACGGCGTTCGGTCACCGGCAGGGCCCAGTTGCGCTCCGCATCGAAGGCCACTGTCATCGCTTCACGCCAAGCGGCGTCGTTACCCAACTGTGTGCCCGGCGCGACGATGGTGGGGGCGAATTGCCGGCGTGCGGTCACCACCTGGCACATCGAATCGCCCCACAGGCCGCTGTCGCGGCGACGCAGGGCCACTTCGGCCACCGCCTGCTGGCCACGGACCGTCTGGTCACGGGCTTCCAGGTAAACGGTGGTGCTCAGGCACAACGAATCGGCGGCCGGCTGCGGCAACAACTGCGACAGCCAGAGAATCCAGGCTAGTTTCATATCACTCCTTGCTCCGTATGGGCCGCAGCAGGCGTTTCCTTCGGCGTTGCGGCCGGGAAAGGGCGGGCGTACGACTTGGCGTCATGGGGAGGCGACCATCGGGGTCGCCCCGTGGGCGGCCGCTGGAGATGATCACTTTGATCCAGGGAGGGCCGCACCTGCTCACCAGACTGGGTGGTGAGCGGAAAGTTGGCGCAAGGTAAGGGGCTTTTTCACAACGCATCCTGAATGCGCGAGGTTGACATTCAGGTTCGTTCCGGTCGGTTGAGTCGTTCGCGTTTTGCCTGTTCAGGTATTCCCCAAGGCAGCCGCGACACGACTGCCATGGTCTATCGCACGCTTTGCATCCAGCTCGGCGGCAACATCCGCGCCACCGATGACCTCCGCACGGTGTCCCTTCGCGGTGAGGTCCTCCAGCAGGCTGCGGTTGGGCTGCTGGCCGGCGCATATCACTACATGGTCCACCTCCAGCAGCTGTTCCACGCCTTCCACGCGGATGCGCAGGCCGGTGTCGTCCACCCCCAGGTATTCCACGCCGCCTATCATCGTCACGCCCTTGGCCTTCAGTGTGGCGCGATGGATCCAGCCGGTGGTCTTGCCCAGCCGGACGCCGGGACGCCCGGGGCTGCGTTGCAGCAGCCACAGCCGCCGTGCTGCCGGTTCAGGGGCCGGAGCGGCCAGCGCTCCGCGCGCCTCGAACGTCGGGTCCACGCCCCATTCGGACATCCAGCGCTCGATGTCCAGTGACGGCGAAGGGCCGTCGTGGCTGAGGAACTCGCCGACGTCGAAGCCGATGCCGCCGGCACCGATGATGGCTGCACGCGGGCCAACCGTGACCTTGCCCAGCAGCACGTCCAGGTAACTCACCACCTTTGGATGATCGGCGCCGGGAAAATCCACCTGTCGCGGAATGATGCCGGTGGCCAGCACCACGTCGTCGAAACCGGCAAGCAACGTGGCATCGGCGCGCGTGCCAAGGCGCAGCTGCACACCGGTTTCGCCGATGCGGTTACGGAAATAGCGCAGGGTCTCGTGGAATTCCTCCTTGCCGGGGATGCGCTTGGCGAGGTTGAACTGGCCGCCTATCTCCTCGCCCGCCTCGAACAGGGTGACCTGATGGCCGCGTTCGGCGGCTACCGTCGCGCACGCCAGGCCGGCAGGGCCGGCACCGACCACCGCCACCCGCCGGGGCGTGCTGACGGGGCGATAGACCAGTTCGGTCTCGTGCGCCGCACGTGGATTCACCAGACAGCTGGCCAGCTTGTTCTCGAAGACATGGTCCAGGCATGCCTGGTTGCAGGCGATGCACGTGTTGATCGCTTCGGGACGGCCGGCGCGCGCCTTGTTCGCCCATTGCGGATCGGCCAGCAGCGGGCGCGCCAGGGACACCATGTCCGCACCGCCAGCGGCCAGGATGCGCTCGGCCACGTCGGGCATGTTGATGCGGTTGGTGGCCACCAGTGGTACCCGGACATGCGGTTTCAGCCTGGCGGTAACCCCGGCGAATGCCGCGCGCGGCACCGAGGTGGCAATGGTGGGCACGCGTGCTTCATGCCAGCCGATGCCGGAATTGATGATGGTCGCGCCAGCCGCTTCAATGGCCTGCGCCTGCATGACGATCTCGTCCCAGTTGCTGCCATCGGCCACCAGGTCCACCAGCGAGAGCCGGTAGATGATCATGAAATCCGCTCCGCAGGCTTCGCGGATGCGACGCACGATTTCCACCGCGAAGCGCATGCGCTGGCGCGCATCGCCACCCCAGGCATCGTTGCGCCGGTTGCTGCGCGGGGCGATGAACTCGTTGATCAGGTAGCCTTCCGAGCCCATTACTTCCACGCCGTCGTAGCCGGCCTCGCGTGCCAGCCGCGCGCTGCGCGCGTAATCGGCAATGTGCCGCTCCACACTGCGCGCGCTCATGGCGCGTGGTGTGAACGGATTGATGGGCGCCTTGAGCCTGGACGGTGCCACCGAAAGAGGGTGGTACGCATAGCGTCCTGCATGCAGAAGCTGCAGGCAGATCTTCGCACCGTGCTGGTGCGCGGCGGTGGTGAGCTGGCGATGCGGACGTACTTCCCACGGCCATGACAACTTGCCGCCGAAGGGCTTCAGCCAGCCGACCACGTTTGGCGCGAATCCGCCGGTGACGATCAGCCCTACGCCACCGGCGGCGCGCTCGGCGAAATAGGCGGCGAGGCGCGGGAAATCACGTGCGCGGTCTTCCAGGCCGGTATGCATCGAGCCCATCAGCACCCGGTTGCGCAACCGGGTGAAGCCCAGATCGAGCGGGGAGAACAGGTGCGGATAGGCGTTTTCGCTGGCTGGCGACATCGTGGATACGCTTGCGTACGGAAGCGGGCAGGGTGCCGTGAAACGACGCGTGTAGCAAGGGGCCGCAGCTGGTACGGCCGCTGGCTGGCATTACCGCGGGCAGGACGGAACAGGGCGGGCCGTCGGTACCGGCGCAAACCCGAACCAGCGCAGTGTCATCCCGCAGAGCGGGCCGATGAAAACCGCGAACGCCACGGTGCCCAGTCCCACGTCGCCGCCGAGCAGCCAGCCGATCAGCAACGCGCTGCCTTCAATCAACGTCCGCACCTGCCAGATGGGCCGTCCGCTGGCGGCGTGCAGGCCGGTCATCAGGCCATCGCGTGGGCCGGCGCCCAGGCGCGCGCCGATGTACAGGCCGGTCGCGATGGCGACCAGCAACAGCCCGCCGGCGAACAGCAACAGCTGCATGAAAAATGATGTTACCGGCGGCAGCAGCCAAAGGCCGAACTGCGCCGATGGCCCGATGAGCAGCACGTTGAGCACGGTGCCTGCGCCGGGCCGCTGCCTGAGCGGCCACCACAGCAGCAGCACGATGGCGCCCACCACATTCGTCGCCAACCCGAACGACAGCGGGGTATGCGCGGCGATGCCCTGCGAAAGCACATCCCAGGGCGCCACGCCGATACCGGCGCGGACCATCAGCGCAATGCCAAGCCCATAGAGAAACAGTCCGGCAATCAACTGCAGCAGACGCAGCACAAGAGAGAATGACATTGCATGGCTATCGAAGCGGGAGCAGCGCCACGGTAAGCGGATTCAGCAGTCGGCGACAATCCTTCGGCCTGGCGTGGCCAGGTGCGCGGAGCGGGGTAGCGCTGCCATCAGCCAGCATGCGCCACGTGTCCCGGGCCGTTGAACATCTGCCTCGGCCGCTGTCGGAAACGGATCGAATCGACAGGGTGCGCTGCTTTATCGCATGTTCAAGGCGCTGGAACACTGCATCTGCATAAAGTTCCTCGCGTCGCTTTCCCCCTGCTGAACCCCCTGTGCCGTGCCCGCTCAATATGTAGCGCGGTTTCCCTGAAGCCCTGAAAAACCCTTGCCATGCTTGCCTGTTGCGGTTTTTCATCATCCTGTATAGGGTGCAACCGCCGGATCCGGTGGAGGCCTTGTTCCCATTTTCGGATGTTATGGGACTGTTAACATGGCCTTCACTCCCCTGAGCATAATGTTCGCGGCGGTGGCGTGCTGAATCGGCTGTCGTAGTGCTGGCCCATGCCTCTACCGGTTTCATACCCCCGATATAGGAGCTGTATTCGATGAACAAGAAGATCCTCACCGCCGCGCTGCTGGGCGGCCTGGCTTTCGCCCAGGCTGCTTCCGCGCAGGAATTCGATGACCGCTGGTACCTGACCGGTTCGGCAGGCTTCAATTTCCAGGACAGCGACCGCCTGACCAACGATGCTCCGTTCGTGACGCTGGGCCTGGGCAAGTTCATCAGCCCGAACTGGTCGCTCGACGGTGAGCTGAACTACCAGAACCCGAACTTCGACGCCAACCAGGATCTGAACTGGTCGCAGTACGGCGCTTCGCTGGACCTGCGTCGCCACTTCATCCAGGAAGGCCGCGGCTGGAACCCGTACCTGCTGTTCGGCCTGGGCTACCAGAAGTCGGAAGAAGAGTACGCAGCGGTTGACCTGAATGGTCCGCGCGAGCGCAAGGACGGCAACTTCGCCGCCAAGATCGGTGCCGGTCTGCAGACCACCTTCGACAAGCGCGTTGCCGTGCGTGCCGAAGTGGCCTACCGCGCTGACTTCGACGACCAGAGCTACCACGCTGCTGGCGAAGACTGGTTCGGCGACGTGCTGGCTTCGGTCGGCGTCGTGATCCCGCTGGGCCCGGCCCCGGTGGCCGCTGTTCCGGCTCCGGCTCCGGTTGCCCCGAGCTGCGCCGACCTGGATGACGACGGCGACGGCGTCAACAACTGCGACGACCGCTGCCCGGATTCGCAGCCGGGTCAGACCATCGGTCCGGACGGTTGCCCGGTGCCGGTGTCGATCGACCTCAAGGGCGTGAACTTCGACTTCGACAAGTCGAACCTGCGTCCGGACGCCGTGGCCATCCTGAGCGAAGCTTCGGAAATCCTGAAGCGTTACCCGGATCTGCGCGTTGAAGTTGCCGGTCACACCGACTCGAAGGGCACCGAGGCTTACAACCAGAAGCTGTCCGAGCGTCGCGCCTCCGTGGTGTACAACTACCTGACCCAGAACGGCGTGGACGCTTCGCGTCTGGTCGGTCCGATCGGCTACGGCGAGAGCCGTCCGATTGCCCCGAACACCAACCCGGATGGTTCGGACAATCCGGAAGGCCGTGCGAAGAACCGTCGTACCGAGCTGAACGTCCAGAACTAAGTTCCGGCGTTTCATCGGCAAGACACAGCAGGACCCGGCTTCGGCCGGGTCTTGTTGTTTCCGGCCGGCGGAATCGTTCCTTTTGTTGGGACCTGGTGGGTAACGACCGTGGGACGTCACACTCCCCCGCCGTTCGTCAGAAAATCACAAAAAAACCAAAGAGTTGCCGTATTCATTGAATGTAGGATCTTGAAAGACGTTGTGTCGCTGTTAAACTCGCGGCAACCCTCTCTTGTGGATGACCCCTCATGCTGCGCATTGCATCGGCCGCCGTCCTGGCGCTGGCTCTGGTTCCTGTTGCCTATGCCGCGGTGGACTGCTCGGTCGGCGTCGCTGCCGCGCCGCTGCCGCTTCCGGCGACCGCCATCGCACCCGTAGCCAGTGAACTTTTCACCCGCAGCTCGCAGTTGGGCATGCCGGCGGGGGTGCTGACCAGCACCTACGAACAGTCGCAGTCACTGGACAGCGTGCTGCAGCGCCTGCGCATCGAAGGCTGCCAGAATGTGGCCAGCGTCATTCCCGGCGCCCCGGCGGTGAAGCCGAATGATCCGGCCGCCTACAAGCCGCAGACCGAATTCGACAACACGCCGTGGCGGTTCGACATGAGCCAGAACGGCAAGCGCATGACCGCCGAGGAATTCGACGCGTGGATGAAGGCGCGCGGCGTGCGCGTGGTCAAGGCACGTCCGGCACCGGCCGCCGCCCCCGTACCGGTCGTCGAGGCATCGGCCGAGACCACGCCGGTCGACAAGAAGTAAGCCGGCGGGGAGCGGGACATGCGGCCACGGCGCCCCCCTGCGACCCCGCTTGTACGTGCCCCCGCCAGCGTGCGCGGGCGCGCCGCAGCCACGGGCGCGACCGTCCGTCATGGGTTGGCGCGTGTGCTGTCCAAGGCCGGCCTGTGTTCGCGCACCGAAGCGGCGCGCTGGATCATCGCCGGGCGTGTGAGCGTGGACGGACGCATCGTGCATGATCCTGAGTTTCCCATCCAGGCCGGACGCCAGCAGGTGCGGGTGGATGGCCGGGCGCTGGATGCAGCGCCGCGCCTCTACGTGATGCTCAACAAACCGCGGGGACTGGTTACCACGGCGCAGGACGAACGAGGCCGCGATACGGTCTATCGCTGTCTGGACGATGCTGGCCTGCCATGGCTGGCGCCGGTGGGCCGGCTGGACAAGGCCAGCGAAGGCCTGCTTCTTTTCAGCAACGACCCACAGTGGGCCGCGCGGCTCACCGATCCGGCCACCGGGCCGGAGAAGATCTACCACGTGCAGGTGGACGGCCATCCCGATGCGCAGGTGCTTTCGGCGCTATGCACGGGTGTAGAGGACGACGGGGAGTTCCTGGCCGCGCGCAGCGCGCGGTTGCTGCGCAATGGCGAGAAAACCGCCTGGTTGGAAGTGGTGCTGGAAGAAGGCCGCAACCGCCATATCCGTCGCCTGCTGGCGGCATTCGATCTGCAGGTGATGCGTCTGGTCAGGGTGGCGATCGGTGGGCTGGTGCTCGGCGATCTGGGCAGGGGCCAGTGGCGGATGCTGCACGACGACGACCGGCGGCAACTGGAGGCCGTCGCTGCTCCGGGCTGAGACCCGCGGCCGGCACCATGTGCCGGCCCCGTTCCGGGCGCAGGGGGGCGTCCGGTTTTCGCACCCCTTTCGCAACAGGAGTTCCCTCATGAAGCAGCCGGTTCCCTTCCACCCATTTCGCAGTGCTGCAGTGCTGCTGCCCACGTTGACCCTGCTGGCGGCCTGTGGCCACCCGAAGGAAATAGCCAAAGCGCCACCGCCGGCGGTGGTGGATGTCGTGGAACTGAAGGTGCCCGAGCTGGATGGCCGGGGCAGCTACCGCTTCATGATGAGCGAGGGCGACACGAAGATGACCGCCGATGAGTTCGATGCCTGGATGAAAGCCAACGGCATCCGCGTCGCCAAGGGCAACGCACAGACACACATCAAGTAGTGCCCGCGACGTAGAGCCGGGCTCTGCCCGGCTTGGGCTTGATTGCACAGTGGCTGGCAAGCGGGGCGCAGCCCCGCTCTACAAACCGCGTGCACGTCACTGTATCAGGCCTTGATGACGCCCAGTTCCCGACCGATGCGGGTGAAGGCATCGATCGCGCGGTCCAGATGCTCGCGGGTGTGCGCGGCGCTGATCTGTGTACGGATGCGTGCCTGGCCCTTGGGCACCACCGGGAAGAAGAAGCCGATCGCGTAGATGCCTTCTTCCAGCAGACGCTCGGCGAACTTCTGCGCCAGCGGTGCGTCGTACAGCATCACCGGGCTGATCGGGTGTACGCCCGGCTTCACGTCGAAACCGGCCGCAACCATCTTCTCGCGGAAGTAGCGGGTGTTTTCCACCAGGGTGCTGCGCAGGTCATCGGCGGCGGCCAGCATCTCGAACGCCTTGATGCCGGCGGCGACTACGTGCGGCGGCAGCGAGTTGGAAAACAGGTACGGGCGCGAGCGCTGGCGCAGCAGTTCGATCACCTCGGCGCTGGCACAGGTGAAGCCGCCCAGTGCGCCGCCCATGGCCTTGCCCAGGGTGCCGGTGATGATGTCGATCTTTTCCAGCACGCCCTTCACCTCGGCCGAGCCGCGGCCGGTTTCGCCCAGGAAACCGGTGGCGTGGCACTCATCGATGTGCACCAGGGCGTTGTACTTCTTCGCCAGCGCGGTGATTTCGTCCAGGGGGGCGATGAAGCCGTCCATCGAGAACACGCCGTCGGTGGTGATAAGCTTGGTCCTGCAGCCGGCAGCGTCGGCAGCCTGCAGCTGCGCTTCCAGGTCGGCCATGTCGCAGTTGGCGTAGCGGAAGCGCTTGGCCTTGCACAGACGCACGCCGTCGATGATCGATGCGTGGTTCAGTGCGTCGGATATGACTGCGTCGTTCTCGCCGAGCAGCGGCTCGAACAGGCCACCGTTGGCATCGAAGCAGGCCGCGTACAGGATGGTGTCCTGCTTGCCGAAGAAGTCGGCGATCTGCGCTTCCAGTTGCTTGTGCAGATCCTGGGTGCCGCAGATGAAGCGTACCGAAGCCATACCGAAGCCGTGGCTGTCCAGCGCATCCTTGGCCGCCTGGATCAGGTCCGGGTGATCGGCCAGGCCGAGATAGTTGTTGGCGCAGAAGTTCAGCACCGTGCGCCCGTCGTCCAGCGTGATCTCCGCCGACTGCGGGCTGGTGATGATGCGTTCGGACTTGAACAATCCCTGGGCGCGGATGGCATCCAGTTCGTCGGCGTAATGGCGGGTCAGGGTGGTGGTGGCTTCGGTCATGGCAGCAGCGCGACTCAACACGGAAAGACGCGATTCTACCCGTCTGCCCGGCGGCGCACGTTCTGAAGGACGAGGACGCGACGAAGCGGCATGTTGCGTTGCAATATCAAAACGGGTTAAAAAACCGTAAACCCGGTGTGCTCCTGCCGCGGTTGCGCTCGTCCATCCGCTTTCCTCCCCGCCATCGCCCCTGGAGATGACCCATGAAGCATGCCTGCCGTTGCATCGCTGCCGCCGCCATCGCGCTCGCCTCATTCGCCGCCAGCGCCCAGGACGCCGATTCACCCTATAGCTGGAACATCACCGGCGTGTCCGATTACGTCTTCCGTGGCGTATCGCAGACAGACGAAGATCCGACGCTGCAGGCCGGGTTCACCTACACCAGCCCGGTCGGCCTGTATGCCGGCGTGTGGGGCTCGGGCGTGGACTTCGGGCCGGGCGACCCGAGCACCGAAGTGGATTTCCTGATCGGTTATGGCGTGGACGTAGGCGACAACGTCGATTTCGACGTGCTGTTCAACCGCTATACCTATCCGGGCGCCAGCGAACTCAACTACAACGAACTGATCACCACCACCACGTTCGCCGAGCAGTACAGGCTGACCGTGGCCTACAGCAACGATGTGTGGAACAGCAGCACGGACGGCTGGTACTTCGGCGTGGGTGGCGATTGGGCCCTCCCGCAGGAATTCACGCTCTCGGCGAACGTGGGTCGCAGCACCTTCGAAGACGGAATCGCCAAGGACTACACCGACTTCAACGTCGGCATCAGCCGCCAGTTCGGGCTGTTCAACCTCGGCCTGGGTTATTACGGAACCGACGGCAATGGCCGCGACAACTCCGGGAAGCTGGCCGACAACCGCGTCGTGTTCACGGTTGCGGTCGGGCAGTAACCGGCGTGCGCGGCAGCGGTGACCGCGCCGCGCATTCTTCCTCTCCGGCCCGGCGCGCCCCTGGACATCAACGGGCGCATGCGACGGGAGAGCGCGGAGCCGGCAGCGCCGGCTCCCTGCCAACACCGCTTACCAGCTCAGCACAACCTTGCCGGCCTTGCCTTCTTCCATCAGGTCGAAGCCCTTCTGGAAGTCGTCGATCGGCAGCTGATGGGTCAGCACCTTGCCGAGCGGGAAGCCGGACAGCACCAGCTGCGTCATCTTGTACCAGGTCTCGTACATCTTGCGGCCGTAGATGCCCTGTACGGTCAGGCCCTTGAAGATGATCCTGTCCCAGTCACAGCCGGCGCCCTTGGGCATGATCCCCAGCATGGCGATCTTGCCGCCGTGGTACATGCAGTCCAGCATGTCGTTGAAGGCGCGCGGATTGCCGCTCATTTCCAGGCCGACGTCGAAGCCTTCCATGTGCAGGTCCTTCATCACCTCCTTCAGGGAGGTGTTGGCGACATTGACCACGCGCGTGGCGCCCATGTCCGCCGCCAGCTTCAGGCGGAAATCGTTGACGTCGGTGACCACCACGTTGCGTGCGCCGATGTGCTTGCAGATGCCTGCCGCGATGATGCCGATCGGGCCGGCGCCGGTGATCAGAACGTCCTCGCCGATGACGTTGAACTCCAGCGCGCAGTGCGCGGCGTTGCCGTACGGATCGAAGAACGCGGCCAGCTCGGACGGAATCTGGTCCGGGATGGGCCACAGGTTGGAAGCCGGCATCACCATGTATTCGGCGAACGCGCCGTTGACGTTGACGCCGATGCCGACCGTGTTCGGGCACAGGTGCGGGCGCCCGCCACGGCAGTTGCGGCAGTGGCCACAGACGATATGGCCTTCTGCGGAAACGCGCTGGCCAACCTCGTAGCCGGTGACGGCGCTGCCCAGCGCTGCGATGCGGCCGACGAACTCATGGCCGATGGTCAGGCCGGGCTTGATGGTGCGCTGGCTCCACTCATCCCACAGGTAGATATGCAGATCGGTGCCGCAGATGGCGGTCTTTTCCAGCTTGATCAGCACGTCGTTCGGGCCGGGGGTGGGGACCGGCACCTCTTCCAGCCAGATGCCCTTGGCGGCTTCGCGCTTGACCAGGGCCTTCATTGTTTGTGCCATCGCGGGGGAACTCACAGGGGAAAGAGGCGCGGATTATAAGTCCGATGGCCCTCCGACCATGCTGCGCTGCGACTGGCGCAGGCGCGCCACGTGGAGCGGGGCGCTGCCCCGCTGCAGGTTGATGCCGTGAAGGGCTGTCAGCCGGGCAGGGCCCGGCTCTACCCCCGTGTGCGGGATCGCACGAGCGGGCTAGAATCGACGGTTCCATTCACGGGGGACGCTCCATGCGCTCGAACCTGCTTGCCTTTTCCATCGTCGCCAGCCTTGGCCTGGTCCAGGTCGCCCATGCCGCCGAAGGCATGTGGGTGCCGCAGCAGCTGCCGGAAATCGCCGGGCCCCTGCAGAAGGCGGGCCTGAAGCTGTCCGCCGAGCAGCTGGCCGACCTCACTGGCGACCCGATGGGCGCCGTGGTCGCGCTGGGCGGCTGTACCGCCAGCTTCGTGTCGCCGCAGGGCCTGGTGGTCACCAACCACCACTGCGCCTATGGCGCCATCCAGCTCAACTCCACCGCCGAAAAGAACCTGATCAAGGACGGTTTCAACGCCCCGAAGACCAGCGACGAGCTCAGCGCCGGTCCGAACGCGCGCGTCTACGTGCTCGACCAGATCACCGACGTCACCGCCCAGGCGAAGGCGGCCATTGCCGCCGCCGGCAAGGATCCGCTGGCGCGTACCCGCGCGCTGGAGGCCTTCGACAAGTCCCAGGTGGCTGCCTGCGAGGCTGATGCAGGCTTCCGCTGCCGTCTCTACAGCTTCTCTGGCGGTAATACCTACCGGCTGTTCCGCAACCTGGAAATCAAGGACGTGCGCCTGGTGTACGCGCCCCCGGGCAGCGTGGGCAAGTTCGGCGGCGATATCGACAACTGGATGTGGCCGCGCCATACCGGCGATTTCTCCTTCTACCGCGCCTATGTGGGCAAGGATGGCAAGCCGGCACCGTTCTCGGCCGACAATGTTCCGTACCAGCCGAAGCACTTCCTGAAGTTCGCCGACCAGCCGTTGGGTGCCGATGACTTCGTGATGGTTGCCGGCTATCCCGGCCGTACCAACCGCTACGCACTGGCGGCTGAGTTCGATGAAACGGCCCGCTGGACCTATCCGACCATCGCCCGCCATTACAACGCGGTGCTGAAGCTGATCGAGGATGCCGGCAAGGCCGATCCGGACATCAAGGTGAAGTACGCCGCCACCGCCGCCGGCATGAACAACGTGGCCAAGAACTATGCCGGCCAGCTGGAAGGCTTCAAGCGCATCGACGCGGCGGGCCAGAAGCAGGCTGAAGAAGCCGCCGTGCTGGCCTGGCTGAAGAAGCAGGGCACCGCCGGCAAGCCGGCGCTGGCAGCGCATGATCAGCTGATCAAGCACCTGCAGGCCAGCAAGGCCACCCGCGAGCGCGATCTGTTCGTTGGCCAGTTCAACAACACCTCCGCCGTCAGCGCGGCGATCACCCTGTACCGCCTGGCCATCGAACGCAGCAAGCCCGATGCCGAGCGCGAAGCCGGTTACCAGGATCGCGACCTGCCGACCATCGAAGGCGGCGTGCGGCAGATGGATCGCCGTTACGTGGCGAAGATGGACCAGCAGCTGCAGAAGTACTGGCTGGACCAGTATGTTGCGCTGCCGGCCGCACAACGCGACAACGAGGCGCTGAACCAGTGGCTGGCGGGCAGCGATGCCGCCGCCGTCAATGCGCTGGTCGCCAGGCTGGGCGGTACGCAGCTGGGCAGCCTGGATGAGCGCCTGAAGTGGCTGAAGGCCGATCGCGCCGCCTTCGAAGCCAGCAACGATCCGGCCATCCAGTACGCGGTGGCGGCGATGCCTGCGTTGCTGGAGCAGGAAGAGAAGAGGAAGATCCGCGAAGGCGAATCGTTGAGCGCCCGTCCGCTGTACCTGCAAGCGCTGGCCGATTACAAGAAGAGCCAGGGCGAGTTCGTCTATCCCGATGCCAATCTGTCGCTGCGCATTACCTTCGGCAACGTGATGGGCTACGGCAAGGACGGTGTGCAGTACACCCCGTTCACCACGCTGGAAGGCGTCGTTGCCAAGGAAACCGGCGAAGACCCGTTCGACTCGCCGAAGGCGCTGCTCGATGCGGTCAAGGCCAAGCGCTATGGTGGCCTGGAAGACAAGCGCATCGGTTCGGTACCGGTGAACTTCCTGTCCAACCTGGACATCACCGGCGGCAATTCCGGCTCACCGGTGCTGGATGCGCACGGCAAGCTGGTGGGCCTGGCCTTCGACGGCAACTGGGAATCGGTCAGCTCCAACTGGGTGTTCGATCCGATCATGACCCGCATGATCGCGGTCGACAGCCGTTACATGCAGTGGATCATGCAGGAGGTGGCGCCCGCGCCGCAGCTGCTTGAGGAGCTGAAACTGGCGAAGTAAGCCGCCGGAACGTAGTGTCGGCCGATGGCCGGCACTACCGGTGCCGGGGCAGGTATCATGCAGCGTTCCTTGATCTTTCACGTGGAGTGAATGATTGGGATCGAACTCCTCCCCCCAAGGACTCCCCGCCCGCATGCGCATCCTGCTTGCCCGCCACGGCGAAACGCCCTGGAATGCCGAAGGCCGTTACCAAGGCCAGATCGATATCCCGCTTTCACCCATCGGAGAAGCCCAGGCGCAGGCGCTGGGCAACCGTCTGCAATCGATGGACATCACCCGCGCGGTGGCCTCTCCGCTGTCGCGCGCGCAACGCACCGCCCAGCTGGCGCTTGGCGAACACCGCGCCGGCATGCTGCAGACCGAACCGGACCTGCAGGAAATCGCCCACGGGGAATGGGAAGGCCTGCTGGCCAGCGAAATCCACGAAAAAGACCCGTCACGCCTGCGTGCCTGGCGCGAAGAACCGGACACCGTGCTGATGCCCGGTGGCGAATCCCTGCGCCTGGTGCTGGATCGCAGCTGGCGTGGGCTGGTGCGCGCGGCAGAGGGCCTGGGCGAGCACGATACGCTGCTGGTGGTCGCCCACGATGCCGTGAACCGGGTGATCCTGTGCCGCGTGCTGGGCCTGCCGATCAGCCGGCTGTGGACGTTCCGCCAGGCCCCCACCACGCTGAATCTGCTGGAAGGGCCGGACCTGGAACAGCTGGAAGTGGTGCGCCTGAACGATTGCGCCCACCACACCCCGTTCTTCGGCGAAGCCAAGCATCGCGCCCTCTGACCCGATCGCTGCATCAGGACGTTCCACCGTGACTGAATCCCCGACCACCCTGGCCGACTGGCTGACCTTCATCGAGCGCCAGCATCCGGCGACCATCGACATGGGCCTGGAGCGCGTGCGCCGCGTCGCCACGGCCATGGGCCTGCAGGCACCGGCCCCGCGCACCATCACCGTCGGCGGTACCAACGGCAAGGGCTCCACGGTTGCGTTCATCGAGGCGATCGCCCGGGCCACGGGCTGGAAAGTGGGTGCCTACACCTCACCCCACCTGCTGCGCTACAACGAGCGTGTGCGCATCGATGGCGAAGAAGCCAGCGATGATGCGCTGGTCGCCGCATTCGCCGCGGTGGAAGCCGCGCGCGGGGAGACCACGCTGACCTATTTCGAATACGGCACGCTGGCGGCGCTGCGCCTGTTCGCCGATGCCGGGCTGGACCTGGCGGTGCTGGAAGTCGGGCTGGGCGGACGCCTGGATGCGGTCAACCTCGTCGACGCGGACGTGGCGGTGATCACCACCGTGGACATCGACCACGCCGAGTGGCTGGGTGAGGACCGCGAAGCCATCGGCGCCGAGAAGGCCGGCATCATCCGTGGCTGGAAACCGGCCGTGCTGGGCGAGATCGACCCGCCTTCCAGCGTGCTGCGACGTGCTTATCTGGTGGGCGCCAATGCCATCCGTGCCGGCAGCGACTACTTCTGCGAACCGATCGATGCGCAACGCTGGCGCTGGCGCGATGTATCGCTGCGGATGGAACTGCCGGTGCCCGCGCTGGCCGGACCGGTGCAACTGGCCAATGCCGGTGCCGCCGTCGCCGCGCTGCGCGCGCTGGACCGGCCGGTTTCGCGCAGTGCCTATGCGGCAGGCATCGCCGCCGCGCGCTTGCCGGGACGGCTGCAGCGTTTCCAGCGCGATGGCGTGGAGGTGCTGGTGGATGTCGGGCACAACCCGCAGGCGGCCCTGGCACTGGCGCGCGCGCTGGAAGCCGCGCCGGTGACCGGTCGCACGCTGGCGGTTTACGCCGCCCTGCAGGACAAGGATGCCGCCGGTGTGGTGCAGGCCTTGGCTGGCGTGGTGAAGGAATGGACCCTGGCCGGGTTGCAGGTGCCCCGCGGGCAGGACGCAGCCGCATTGGCGGCACGCCTGGCCGGCAGCGCGGCAGAAGATGCGGCACAGGCCAGCACGGTGGAAAACGCGCTGCAGGCCATTGTCAGCGCATCACGGCCGGGAGATCGCGTGCTGGTGTTCGGTTCCTTCCACACCGCCGCGCAGGCGCTGCAGTGGCTGCAGGCCGCGCGCTGATCCCGTTCACCCATTGCCCACGCCGTTGCGCACGGCATCCGTATAATCACTGGCAGTTCCCACCTGCTGCCTGCCAACCGTGGATACGTCCTTGAAGCAACGTTTGATCGGTGCCATCGTGCTGGTGGCCCTGGCCGTGATTTTCCTGCCGATGCTGGTCACCGGGCCGGCCCGCAACAGCTCCGCCGACAGCGTATCCATCACCGTGCCGGACGCGCCGGCCAACGCCCAGTTCGAAACCCGCGAACTTCCGCTGGCGGTGCCTGCGGGCGGCGCCACCGGGCTGCAGGGCGCGGCGCGCCCCGTGCAGGAAACCGCCACTACCACGGCTCCTGCGGCCACCGATGGCGAAGGCCCTGGGGCGGCGGCAGGCAACTACGCCGTGACCTTTGGTGCCTATGCCAGCCAGGCCGATGCCGATGCGGTGATCTCCTATCTGAAGGGGGCGCAGCTGCCGGGCTTTGCCGAGCCGGCCACCCTCAACGGCCGCCAGGCGTGGCGGGTGCGCGTCGGCCCGTTCGCCGACCGCGCGCAGGCCGAAGCCGCACGACTGCAGGCAGTGAAGATCCGCAGCGACGTGAAGGCCGAAGTGGTCACCCTGGATGCCGGCGACCCGCGCCAGACTGCTGCGGCACCGGCACCTGGAACAGCGACGAATACCGCTGCGGTGGCAGGCAATCCGGTGCAGACACAGCCGTTGCCGCCCGCTACCGCGCCGCGCCCGGAACCGACCAGGCCGCAGCCGGCCCAACCGGACCCCAAGCCTGCAACGGTTGCCGCCAAGCCGGAAGCGAAGCCCGCTGCAGCGCCGGAAACCAGGACTGAGAGCAAGCCTGAAACCAAGGCGCCGCCGGCACCGGCGGCCAGTGGTGTCGGCTTCGCCGTGCAGCTGGGTGCGTTCGCCCAGGCCGCCGATGCCAATGCGCTGCGCGACAAGGTACGCGCCGCCGGTTTCAGCGCGTTTGTCGAACAGGTACGCACCGAAAAGGGCACGCTCAGCCGCGTGCGCGTGGGACCGGTCGCCAACCGTGCCGAAGCCGACCAGCTGAAGGCCCAGGTTGCCGCGCGTGTCGGCGTGGCCGGCATGGTCCGTCCGCACCCCTGATGATTCCGGCCCCGCGCACACCCGGCAGGGGCCCCGCCCGATGATCGACATGGTGCTGGCGGCGGTGATTGTGCTATCCGCCGTGCTCGGCTTCGTGCGGGGCTTCGTCGGCATCGTGGTGGGCCTGCTGTCCTGGCTGCTGGCCGGGTGGGCTGCCTTCCAGTTCGGCAACCAGGCCGCGCAGGCGTGGGCCGCGCCCGATCCGCCGGGGACCGGCCACCTGTTGGGGGGATACCTTGGCGTGTTCCTGGCGGTGATGCTGGTGGTCAGTCTGCTGGGCCTGCTGTTGCGCGGCGCGCTGCGTCTGGCGCTGCTGGGCGGCGTGGACCGCCTGCTGGGGGGGCTGCTGGGTGTGGTGCGTGGCGGGCTCATCGGTGCCGTACTGCTGCTGCTCGCCGGATTCACTTCGCTGCCCACGGACCCGGCGTGGCAGCAATCGCGCCTGCGCCCGTGGCTGCAGCCGGTGGTGGCGTGGATGCAGGCGCAGTTGCCGGATGTATCCCAGCCCCTGCACCACCTGCAGCAGACATTGCCGGACGGCCTGCCACGGGCGCTGCCCCCGGCGTTGACGGAGGCCCCCCTTTTCCTGGAAAACGGATTGGGCAAGCCGGCCGCGACAGGCGATAATGGTGTCCTCGGCGAGGTGGTGGCGGGACGCGGATGGCCGCGTACCGTGGACCCGGCCAGGGGCGCGGCAGGCGAGCACGCGAATGCCCCGGCACTACCGGCCACTATCGATCCGGCGCAGAAGCGTGCGGACGAACCCGATCCGCCACGGAACGGTCCACCCGGCCAGGCACGGCCACCTTCACTGTAGATGGGCAACGCCCAGCGGAGATAGCGCAACATGTGTGGCATCGTCGGAATCGTCGGCAACCAGAACGTCGCCGGGCAGCTCTATGACGGCCTGACCGTCCTCCAGCACCGTGGCCAGGACGCGGCGGGCATCGCCACCGCCGATGGCACGCGGCTGCGCGTGCAGAAGGCCAACGGACTGGTGCGCGATGTCTTCGATGCGCGCACCATGTCCACGCTGGAAGGCCGGGTCGGCATCGCCCACGTGCGCTATCCCACCGCCGGTTCGGAAGGCATGGACGAAGCGCAGCCGTTCTATGTCAATTCGCCGTACGGCATCGCGCTGGCCCACAACGGCAACCTGATCAACACCGAGGACCTGCGTCGCCAGGTATTCGAAGCTGACCGCCGCAACGTCAACACCGAATCGGACAGCGAAGTGCTGCTGAACGTGTTCGCCTACGAACTGGATGCACAGCGGCAGTTGTCGCCGGAAGCGGCCATCCGTGCGGTTTCGCACGTGCATCGGCGCTGCAAGGGCGGCTATGCCGTGGTCAGCGTGGTGCTGGGCCTGGGCCTGGTCGCCTTCCGTGATCCGCACGGCATCCGGCCATTGGTGCTGGGCAAGCGCAGCCACGCCGAGGGCGATGAGTACATCGTGGCCTCCGAATCTGCGGCACTGGACGTGCTGGGTTTCCAGCGCGTGCGCGACGTACAGCCTGGCGAGGCGCTGGTTATCACCGCGCGCGGCGAGCTGTTTTCGGAGATCTGCGCCGAGCCGGCCGAGCACACCCCGTGCATCTTCGAATACGTGTACTTCGCGCGCCCGGATTCGATGATCGACAACGTGTCGGTGCACAAGGCGCGCATGCGCATGGGCATCAAGCTGGGCGAGAAGATCCTGCGCCTGCGCCCGGACCACGATATCGACACCATCATCCCGATCCCGGATACCTCGCGCGATGCCGCCCTGGAAATCTCCAACGTGCTGGGCGTGAAGTACCGCGAAGGCTTCATCAAGAACCGTTACATCGGCCGTACCTTCATCATGCCGGGGCAGGGCGAGCGGGTGAAATCCGTGCGCCGCAAGCTCAATCCGATCCACCTGGAATTCCGCAACCGCGTGGTGCTGCTGGTGGACGATTCCATCGTGCGCGGCACCACCAGCCAGCAGATCGTGCAGATGGCGCGCGATGCCGGCGCGCGCAAGGTGTACCTGGCCAGCGCCGCGCCACCGGTGCGTTACCCCAACATCTACGGCATCGACATGCCGGCCGCCGAAGAGCTGGTAGCCCACAACCGCAGCATCGAGGAAATCGAGCAGCACCTGGGCTGTGACTGGCTGGTATACCAGGACATCGAAGACATGGAGGCCGCCGTGAGCGAAGGTAACCCGGCGCTGCGCAATTTCGACTCCTCTTGCTTCAACGGCCATTACCCGACCGGAATCGAACCGGGCTATTTCGAACGCATCCAGCAGCTGCGTTCGGACGACGCCAAGCACAAGCGCCGCGCCTGATCGTGAGCGTGGTGGCGGGTGCCGATGTCCAGGGCGATCTGCTGCGCGCCGCGCAGCAGTGCCTGGCCGAGGCCGATCCGCTGCGCAAGGTGGCACTCACCCAGGCGTACGCAGCGGCATTCCGCGCCGGCCAGCTGAAAGTGCCGGTCGATGCGGCGCCGCCGGAACCCATCCGCATGCCGGGTCGACCTGCGCACCTGCAGCTGGTATTGCCGCGTGACGTGCCGCGGCGACGACTGGGAAGCGCCGCCGGCCGCGCGGCATTCATCCACGCCATCGCCCATATCGAGCTCAACGCCATCGACCTGGCCTGGGACGCGGTCTACCGTTTCCGCGGTCTGCCGGGTGCGTTCCATGCCGATTGGGTCAGCTGCGCCGACGATGAATCACGGCATTTCATGCTGCTGCGTGAGCGTCTGCTGGCCAACGGGCATGATTACGGCGATTTCCCGGCGCACAACGGCCTGTGGGAGATGTGCGAAAAGACGGCCGGCGATGGCCTTGCGCGCATGGCGCTGGTGCCGCGCGTGCTTGAAGCCCGCGGCCTGGATGTGACGCCATCGATGATCGAGAAACTGCGCGCCTCCGGCGATCACCAGACCGCCGATGTGCTGGAGATCATTCTCCGTGAGGAGGTTGCGCACGTCGCTGCCGGCTCGCGCTGGTACCGCTGGTATTGCGAGCGCGCCGGCGTGGAGCCACGCGCGCGTTTCAGGGCGTTGTTGCAGGAATATGCCGGCGGCTATCTGCATGGGCCATTCAACATCGAAGCGCGCCTGCTGGCCGGGTTCGATGCCGATGAACTACAGGATCTGACCAGCGCAGCCTGCTGACGCCGGATTGCACAGCAGGGCGTGCACCGCGTAGAGCCGGGCTCTGCCCGGCTGGGGCATTGGCGCGCAGCGGGGCAGAGCCCCGCTCTACAGGGCGGGCATCAGGTAGAGCCGGGGTCGTCAGGTGTTTTCGAGGATCACGCGCCGCCGGTCATTGGTTGGCCGGTTGATGTAGAAGAGTCCCGGCCCTGGGCGGAAGGGCAGGTCGCTGACACTGGCATCGGCGGCGTATGTCAGGGCGGTGTCGCCCAGTGCATCGAAATTCCAGTGCGCCGATTGCGTGATGTAACGACGACGTAGCAGCCGTTCCTGTGCCAAGGTCAGCGGCGCCCCCTGCAACAACCGCTCCGCAATCGGCTGTAGTTCGGCAGGCAATGTCATGTCGGCGACCTCATCGGGCGAACGCGCCCACGACACTCCGGCGTCCTTCGCGTACTGATGCATGAGGCGCAACGCGACCAGCTGGTAGCGCCAGTCCATCGGCCGCTTCAGCACTACCGCCGAATACACATACAGCGTCGGCGTGGGCAACACGCTGGGGCTGCCCGCCTGGCGCTGCCGCAGCCACTGATGCCAGCTGTCCACCCAGACCGACGTTTCATCCAGCCCCAGTTGCGTGCGCCATTCCTTCGCCTCGGCTTCTGCCTGGCGGTGGCTGTCGGTGGCATGCAACCATGCCTTGTCCGGCGTGGCGAAATCCGCGAAAGGAGGTTGTGCGATGCGCTGGCTGCGCGGTCGCGTCAACAGCTTGGGGCCTTCCTCGACACGGATGTTCCCTCCACCGATATCGGCGTGCGCTCCGGGAAGCGTGATCTGCTCATGTTCCGGTGCCACGGACGTCAAGGCGAAATGCTCGCGGTACTCGTCGCGTGCCACCAACTGCACCACCTTGTCGGCGATTCCGGCCGGCAAGCGCAGGCGTGGCAGCGCATCCCGCGGGGCGTTGCGCATGCTGACCACGCTATCGAACAGGCCAATGAAGCGGATCGCCGGGGACGGCAGGGAGAACGACGGTGCGATCGCCAGGCCCGCTTCGCGCAGCAGTCCCTGCCAACGGGCAGACGACCAGCCGGCCAGCTCCGTAGCCACATCGCGCGCGGAGGCGGCGCCGCGCGAATAACCGAACAGATCCACGCGCACCCCGATGATAGGCAGCGGCAGCAGGCGCGACAGTATCTGCAGCGCGCCCGGCAGCTGCTCCCGCAATGCCCTCTGCGCCTTGGCACGGATGCCTGTTGCGCCGGTACCAAAGGCCAGCCCGATCAGGTCATCCGGCTGCCCGTCACGCGTTCCCGCGCCTTCGGTATAGATCGCCAGGGATGGGGGGCCGGAGGCGCCGCTGCGGGTGTCGGGATAAAGGCGGTGCAGCCGGGCGATATTGCTGGGCCCGTTGTCGGAGCTGCTGGTCGGCCGGCTCTGGTAGGGCGACGCATCGTCGGCCCGTGGCACCGGGCCGTGTGCGACAGCAGGCGGGGGGCGACGTGGCACCGACAGGTTGTGGACATTGTTACGCGTGCCGTCGAAGAAAAGGCCGATATACAGAATGTCACCAGCGTCCGTAGCGTCGGTGGTTGCGTCGCTCTGGTCGGGCATCAGCGATTTCCCTTGTTCTCCTTGCAGGCATCACTTTAGCGACCGCAATGCGGCGGGTGGAATCGCCACGGCGCGCATTCCTGCGTAAGGTACTTCCACACTCGTCGCCGAGCCAGCAACCACGGTCGGCGCGCGCGGCGGCACGACGTGCCGCCTGGCGCAGCTACAGCGCTTCCAGGGTCATCCCGTCCGCATCCACGCGCAGTACCGAACCCTGCTCGTACCAGTCGCCGAGCACGATACGCCTGCAGCCACGACCGGCCACCTGCAGCTCATGGATCGCCGGGCGATGGGTGTGGCCATGGATCATCGTGTCCACGCCGTAGCGTGCGAAGGTCGCCTGCACCTCTGCCGGGGCAACATCGGTCACGGTTTCGAACTGCGCACGGTCGCCCTGCTTCATCTCCGACTGCCGGCTCTGGCTGGCGTCGCGGGCTTTCTGCGCGAAGGCGATGCGCGCTTCCAGCGGCTGCGACAGGAACTGGGCCTGGAACGCGGGGTCGCGCGTCTGCGCACGGAACTGCTGGTACGGAATATCGTCCGTGCACAGCAGGTCGCCGTGCTGCAGCAGGACCGGCCTGCCGTACAGGTCGATCACGCTGGGGTCCGGCAGGATACGCATTCCGGATCGGCGGGCGTAGTCCTCGCCCAGCAGGAAATCGCGGTTGCCACGGATGAAATACACCGGTACGCCGGCATCGGTCACCGCCTTGAGCGCCACGGCCACCGCATCGGCGGCCGGCGAGGGCGTGTCGTCGCCGATCCAGGCCTCGAACAGATCGCCAAGAATGTACAGCGCATCGGCGGCGGGGCCCTCGCGGCGCAGGAACTCAAGGAACAGGTCGGTGATTGCCGGACGGCTGGCGTCCAGATGCAGGTCGGAAATGAAGAGCGTGGTCATGCGGACCATTCTATCCAACCCTGGATCCCACGTAGCGCCCGGCTCTGCCCGGCAACCCGTGCCCGCCCACCCGGCCGCCGCGATCAGAACGACGGCGGCCACCAGGCGAGGCTGGCCGACGCCAGCACCGCGGCGATGCCGATGGCAGCCAGCACATCGCTGGGATAATGCAGCCCCAGCACCACCCGCGATGCCGCCACGCCCAGCGTGAACGGCACCAGCAGCGGCGCCAGCCACGGGTAACAGGCCAATGCGACGACGGTGAGCGACACCGCATGCAGGGTATGCCCGGAAGGAAAACTGAACTCGTCCAGCGGTGCCATCCAGGCGCGGATGCGCAGATCCGCCTTGTAAGGACGGGGTCGTCGTGTCCAGCGCTTCAAGCCCTTGTACAGCAGCAGCGTGGCCATCCCGGTGGCGGCCATGTGGATGCTGGCGCGCAGCCCGTCGAATCCGTCCACCAGCACCAGCGCGGCCATCAGCACATACCAGAACACGCCATCACCGAGACGGCTGATGACGGAAAACAGGGCGCGGATGCGACGGTGGCGGCAGCACAGATTCGCCCGCCGGCACCAACGGGTCTCATGGCCGAGCAGCAGGTCAAGCGGCGTGGTGCGCATGCGGTCTCCGGGCGAGCGCCAGTTCGGTGAGAAGGATGTCGAATTCGCATACCACCTGCTGTGGATGCAGTCGCTTCATGTCGCACGCAGCCTGCTCGCCCAGCCTGCGGCGCAGCACGTCATTGCCAGCCAGCCGCACGGCGGCGTCGATGAACTGCTGGTCGTCGTTCACTGCAGCTCCATTCTGGTCATGTCGCAGGTGTTCGCGGGCGGCGCCGTAATCGAAGGCCACCGTGGCCACGCCGCTGGCCATTGCTTCCAGGGTGACGTTGCCGAAGGTTTCGCTGCGGCTGGGAAACAGGAACAGATCGCCGCTGGCGAAATGGCGCGCCAGATCATCGCCGCGCTGTAGGCCACAGAACAGGAAATCAGGATTCTCGTGGGCCAGCTGCGCGCGTGCCGGGCCGTCGCCTACCAGCACGAAGCGTGCCTTGGGGCGGTGCTGCTGCAAGCGACGGAAGGCCTTCACCGCAAGGCCGAGATTCTTTTCCGCCGCGATCCGGCCCACATGGATGGCGGCAAAGCCGTTGCCGTCGATGCCCCAGTCCTCGCGCAGGCTGGGGTCGCGGCGACTGGGTTCGAACTGCTGGTTGTCCACCGCGCGTGCCAGCAGCCGGACGCGCTGGAAGCCTTCGCCGGTGAGGAACTGCTGCAGTTCGCGGGTCGGCACCAAGGTGGCCTCGGCCTGGTTGTGGAAGCGGCGCATCCAGCGCAGCGCGGCGGCCTGCAGCCATGCTGCGCCGTAGTCCGGCAGGTATTCGTCGAATCGCGTATGGAAACCCGTAGCGACCGGGATGCCCAGCCGCCGCGCGCAACGCAGGGCGGACCAGCCCAGCGGGCCCTCGGTGGCGATGTAGATCGCATCCGGGCGATTGGCCTGCCAGTGGCGCCCCAGGCGGATGGGCGCCGGCAGCCCGAAACGCAGGCCGGGATAGCGGGGCAGGGGCGCGCCGGGCACCAGGAGGGCACCGTCCGCCGTGGTGTCGGTGGCCTGCCGTGGGCGGACCAGGTCCACGTCATGGCCCATATCGCGCAGGCCCTGCTCAAGACCCTGGACGGTCAGGGCAACTCCGTTTACTTCCGGAGGATAGGTCTCGGTGACGATCGCATAGCGCATGGCAGCCTCCCGTTCGAGGGCATGCTCGGCGCTGGCCATGTCCCGGCCGTGACCGTATCAAGACCGCAAGGTGACGGGCGAGGCTGCCCGTCAGCCCGTGCTCAGGCCACGAATGGCCGGAACTGCACACCCAGCCCGGCCATGCCGTCCACTTCGCCGATCAGGTCCGCGCGCAGCAACGGCCGCGGATCGATCACATCCTGCGGCACCACCAGGGTCAACCGATCGTCCTCGGCGCTGAGCTCCGGTACCGGCATTGCCGTGGCCTCGCGCGCACGGTTCAGCAGCACCGCCAGCCGCAGCAGTGCAGCCAGCCGTCTGGCCGGCACCGCCAACCGGTCCGGCAGCGCCTCGAAGGCACTCTTGGGCACATTGCGGCGGTGGGTGCGGACCAGTGCGGCAAGCATCTGCTGCTCCTGCCGCGAGAACCCGGCGATATCCGAATGTTCCAGCACGTAGCTGCCATGGGTGTGGTAACCGCTGTGTGCGATCATCAGGCCAAGCTCGTGCAGGCCAGCGGCCCAACCGAGCATGCGCGCGTCGTCGGCATCCAGCTTCCAGCTGCCCTGCACCTGCTCGAACAGCGCCATGGCGGTGTCCTGCACGCGCGCGGCCTGCGCGGCATCGATGTCGTAGCCGGCGGTAAGCGCGGCCACGGACTCATCGCGCAGATCGTTCTCGCTGGCGCGACCCAGAATGTCGTACAGGATGCCCTCGCGCATGGCGGCCTTGCTGACCAGCAGCTTCTGCAGCCCAAGCGCCTGGAACGCTGCTTCCAGCACCAGGATGCCGCCGGCGATGATCGGCCGCCTGTCCGAGGACAGTCCGGGCAGGTCGATATCCTCGATGCGCTTGGCCTTCAGCAGTACATCGCGCAGCTGTGGCAAGGCTTCGGCAGTGATGGCGCCCTTGCTCAGCTTCATGGTCGCGCAGATCTCGCTGATCGCCTTGTGCGTGCCTGACGACCCCAGCGCTTCATCCCAGCCCAGCGCGCGGTACTTGGTGGCGAACTGCTGGAACTCGGCGCCGATTTCAGTCAAGGCATCCTTCCAGCGCTTCCTGCTGAGCTTGCCGCCGGGAAAGAAGCGCCGGGTGCTGGCGATGCAACCGGCCTGCAGACTCTCGCGTTCCAGGGTCTGCATGCCCTGGCCGATGATGAACTCCGTGGAGCCGCCGCCGATATCGATGACCAGGCGGCGCTGGTCGGGTTTCGGCGGTTGCGCGTGGGCCACGCCAAGATAGATCAGTCGTGCTTCCTCGCGGCCACTGACCACTTCGATCGCGTGCCCCAGCGCGGTTTCGGCCGGCATCAGGAAAGAGTGCGGCGAGCGCAGCTGGCGCACGGTGTTGGTGGCCAGTGCGCGCACGCGGTGTGGTGGAATATCGCGGATGCGCTGGCCGAAGCGCGCCAGGCACTCCAGCGCGCGCTGGCGCGCTTCGCTGGACAGACCGCCTTTTCCATCCAGGCCATCGGCCATGCGCACGGTTTCGCGCAGTCGATCCACCACGCGAAGTTGCCCCTGCGTGTGCCGGGCGATGATCATGTGGAAGCTGTTGGAGCCCAGGTCGATGGCTGCCAGCAGCTCGCCGTCCTGCAGAGGGGGTGGGGTCTTGGTATGCGGCATGCCGGAATGGTAGCCGAAGGCATGGCCCGCTCGTCACCGCGCCGCCTTCACATGCAGAGCGGCGCTCGTCGGCAGGCGCGGAATGCAGGTGGGGTCAGGAAGGAGCCAGGCACTGCACAGCGCACCGTGGTGCAACAGCGCGCATGCGATGGCGCGTGTCCCTACAGGTCCTGCATCAATGCCATCTGCGCCGAATGCGGAGGCTCGTCATGGCCGGGTTCCAGCTTGAGGTAACGGCCATCCGCCTGCAGTTCCCATGCAGTGAGGTTGTCGTCCAGATAGTTCTGCAGCACGTCGCGGTACACGCGCCGCGCCAGTTCCGGATCCAGGATCGGAAAGCCGATTTCAACCCGCCGCAGCAGGTTGCGCTCCAGCCAGTCGGCGCTGGCGCAGAACAGTTCCGGCGCGCCGTCGTTGCCGAACCAGTACACGCGGCTGTGTTCCAGGAAGCGGCCGACGATGGAGCGCACGCGGATGTTGTCCGACACGCCCGGCACGCCGGGCCGCAGCGTGCACGCGCCCCGCACGACCAGATCGATCTGCACGCCGGCCTGCGAAGCCGCGTACAGCGCGCGCACCACCCGTGGCTCGTTGAGGGCATTCATCTTGGCGATGATGCGGGCCGGATGGCCGGCCCGTGCGATGCGTGCTTCGCGCTCGATGCGCTTGAGCACACCGGCGTGCAGCGTGAACGGCGATTGCAGCAGGCGCTTCAGGTCTGCCTTGGAGGACAGCCCGGACAGCTGCTGGAACAGCAGGTGCACATCGCTGCCGATGTCGGCAGCGGCGGTGATCAGGCTCAGGTCGGTATACGCGCGCGCCGTGCCGCTGTGGTAGTTGCCGGTACCCAGATGCACGTAACGGCGCAGCTTGCGTGCCTCGCGACGCACGATGAGCAGCATCTTGGCATGGGTCTTGAAGCCGACCACGCCGTAGACCACCTGCACGCCGGCCTCCTGGAGGCGGTCGGCCAGGCCGAGATTGGCCTCTTCATCAAAACGCGCGCGCAGTTCCACCACCACCGTCACGTCCTTGCCGTTGCGCGCGGCCTGGATCAGCGCCTCGACAATCAGCGAATCCTTGCCGGTACGGTACAGCGTCTGCTTGATCGCCAGCACGTCGGGGTCGATGGCCGCCTGCCTGATGAGGTCCAGCACGGTGCTGAACGCATCGAACGGATGGTGCAGCAGCAGATCCTGGCGGGCTACCACGTCGAAGATGCTTTCGGTCTCCTTGTCGCGCATCGTACGCGGCGTCATCAGTGGATACTTCAGCTCCGGCCGGGCGAGCACGTCGTACAGTTGGATGATGCGGTTGAGGTTGACCGGTCCATCAATGTAATAGACCGCATTCTCGGTCAGGCCGAAGTTCTGCAGCAGCGTGCGTACGATGTCGCCCGGCACGTCCTTGGCGATCTCCAGCCGCACGGCGGGCCGGTAACCGCGGTCCACCAGTTCATCGCGCAGGGCCAGAGCCAGGTTCTCCACCTCTTCCTCGTCCACCACCAGTTCCGAATTGCGGGTGACGCGGAACTGGTAGGCACCCTGTACTTCCATGCCGGGGAACAGTTCGTCGATGAATGCCGACAGCATGGACGACAGGAACACGAAGTTCTGTCCTGCCCCCAGGCTCTCGGGCAGCTGGATGATGCGTGGCAGCGAACGCGGGGCACGCACGATCGCCAGGTGCCCGTTGCGACCGAAGGCATCGGTGCCCTTCAGCACCACCACGATGTTCAGGGATTTGTTGAGGATCTTCGGAAACGGATGCACCGGGTCCAGGCCCAGCGGCGACAACACCGGCATGATCTCGTTGCGGAAGAACGCCCGCAGCCAGCGTTTCTGCCGTGGGCTCCAGGAATGCCGGGCGAGCACGCTGATGCCTTCTTCATGCAGTGCCGGCCGCAGCAGGTCGTTCCAGCAGCGGTACTGCTGGTCCACCAGTTCCGCAGCACGGTCATGGATGGCGCTGAGGATGGCCTGCGGGCTCATGCCATCCGGTGCCGGCGGCAGCCCGAATTCCTGCGCATGGCGCACGGCAGCGGCACGGATTTCAAAGAACTCGTCCAGGTTGGTGCAGGAGATGCACATGAAGCGCAGTCGTTCCAGCAGCGGTACCTGCGTATCAAGTGCCTGCGCCAGCACCCGGAAGTTGAAGTCCAGCTGCGAAAGCTCGCGGTTGATGTACAGCGCCGGATCACGCAGCTGATCGCTTTCCGGATGCGCGGGAACGGGGAGGGATCCTGGGCTGCTCATGGGGTTCGATCTTCGGCGTTGGGGAAGGGCGCCGGCTCGCGCTCACGCACATGCCCGGCGTCGAAATGGCAGGAGAATGTCGAGCCTTTGCCGACTTCGCTCTGGATGTCCAGACGGGCATCGTGCAGGCCGAGGATGTGCTTGACGATGGACAGGCCCAGGCCGGTGCCGCCGCTTTCCCGCGAACGGCTGCTGGATACCCGGTAGAAGCGTTCGGTAAGCCGCGGCAGGTGGTTGGCGGGGATGCCGTAACCGGTATCGCAGACCGAAAGCACGGCAGCGTGACCTTCGCGGCGGAACATCACGCTGATCCGGCCACCGGCCGGGGTGTAGCGCACCGCGTTGGTGACCAGGTTGGAGAACGCACTGTGCAGTTCCTTGATGGAGCCCACCAGGTCCACCCCGGCAAGGTCTTCGACATCGATGGCATGGCGGCCCTGGCTGTGTGCTTCGGCTTCGCCGTGTTCCTGAGATTCCAGCCGCGACAGTGTCAGCAGGTCTTCCACCAACTGGGCCATGCGCTGGCTCTGCCTGCGCATCTCTTCCAGCATCGGCCCGGTGCCGGGGAAATCTTCCGGGTCCATCATGTCCAGGTAGCCGTGCACCACGGTCAGCGGCGTGCGCAGTTCGTGGGAAACGTTGGCGACGAAATCGCGGCGCACCTGCTCCAGCCGCAGCAGCTTGCTCACGTCGCGGGCGATCAGCAGCCAGTACTCCGGCGAGTAGGGAATCAGTCGCAGGTTGAGGCGGATCTCCGGGTCGACCGGCGATGGCACGTCCAGGATCGGTTCGGCATTGCGTCCGCCCGCCAGCCAGTGCGCGAGCGGCATCGGCTGCAGCCGTTCCACCAGCGCCTGGCCCAGGTCGCCGGGGTGATGCAGGCCCAGCAGCACGGTGGCCGCTTCGTTGAACCACTGCACGCGTTGGCTGTTGCGGTCCAGCACCACGACCGCGTCCGGCAGCGCCGCGGCGGCGGCGCGGTAGCTGCGCAGCATGTCCAGCAGGCGGCGCTTGCGCATGCGCATTTCCAGGTGGTTGCGCGATACCACGCGGTCCAGTTCGTTCCACACCCCGGTGCCCGAAGCGATATCCCAGCGCCTGCGCGCGGCCAGCCGTGCCAGCACCCGGTGCAATCGCCAGTAGTGCCAGGCCAAGGTAACGATGGCGGCCAGTGCCACGCCCATCCACGGATTGCCCAGCAGCCCTCCCACGGCCCCGGCCAGCAACAGCACCGCAGCCAGGGTGGCCAGGGTCTTGAACCAGGCAGAGCGTCTATCGCGGGGCATTGCGGTTCCGGAAAGTGGTTGGGGTATCCCGTGGGCGAGCCCGGGTTATAGCAGAGTTGCCGACGCCACGGCCGGCTCAGGTGGAGGTGGAGAAACGGTAACCCGCGCCGCGTACGGTCTGCACCATGTCTTCGGCGCCAAACGGTTCCAGCGTCTTGCGCAGCCGCCGGATGTGCACATCGATGGTGCGTTCTTCCACGTAGACGCTACCGCCCCACACGTGGTCCAGCAGCTGCGCGCGGGTATAGACGCGCTCGGGATGGGTCATGAAGAAGTGCAGCAGCCGGTATTCGGTGGGACCGATCGGTACCGGCTGGTCATTGGCGAACACGCGGTGCGCGGCACCATCGATGCGGATGGCGCCCACCGCGACGCTGCCGTCCTCGTCATCGTCGCGTGCCCGGCGCATCACCGCACGGATGCGCGCCAGCAGCTCGCGGGCGGAGAACGGCTTGACCACGTAGTCGTCCACGCCCGCTTCCAGGCCACCGACGCGGTCGTTTTCCTCGCCGCGCGCAGTCAGCATGATGATCGGCACTTCGCGGGTCAGTGCTTCCTTGCGCCAGCGGCGTGCCAGGTCCAGGCCGCTGGTGCCGGGCAGCATCCAGTCCAGCAGGATAAGGTCGGGAACGCGATCGGCGATGGCCGTCTGGGCCTCGCGTGCGTCGCCGGCGTGGATCGGCTCGTAATCGCCCTTGCGCAGGGCGAAGGCCACCATTTCGCGGATCGCGGGTTCGTCGTCGACGATCAGGATGCGTTTCTGCACGTGCCCACCAGGTTGCTCATCGGACCAGGAATGAGCCCAGTAGACTACGGTTTCATGACAGGTTTGTGACCACGTCCGATGTGACGCCAGGGACCAGGAGCGCGCGGTCACCTGACCTGACGGCAATGATCAGCGGCGTTCCAGTTCCGGATCGTCCACCCCCTGGCGGCGCATCTCCAGCACGGTGGGGGTGATGGATTCGATGCGCGCGTCCACCCGCGCGCGGGTGATGTAATCCAGCGAAGGCTGGCGCTTCAGTGCCTGTAGCTGCATCAGGGCCTGCTCCGGGCGCCCGTTCAGGAAGGCTGCCTCCGCATAGGATTCGCTGGCACGGGTCAGGTCGCCGGCAAGTTCGCTGGCGCGCGCGAAGCGCTGCTGGAAGACCGGATCGTTGCCGCTTTGTGACAGCAGGGGGCGCAGCATGTCCTGCGCCCGCTGGCCGGCCGCCTTGCCGCCCTGTTCGTTGAGGATCTGCGCGTAGGCCAGGGCAACGGGCCGGCTGCCGGGATGGCGGCGCAGCAGCGCTTCGAACCGGGCGTTGGCCTGGCTCGCATGCCCGGAACGGGACTCGGCCTCGCCCAGCGCCAGCGCTACCCACAGGTTGTCCGGATCGATGTCGTTGAGTTCGGCCAGCGTGCGCGCCGCTCCGGCGGCGCCTCCGGTTCCCGTGTTCAGCTGCGCCAGGGCCTGGCCGTATCGCTGTGGCGGGGTCAGCCCATCGGCCTGGCGGCGTGCCAGGCCTTCGTACTCGCGCGCCAGCTCGGCCGGCGTGACGGCGCTGAGCACCCGCAGGCGCTCGCGCGCCCATTCGAACTGACCGCTGGAACCGCGGCTGAGCTGGCCTACCGATACCTGCATGCCGGGCGGCAGCAGCAGGTTCTGCCTGCGCACGGCCGGGTCGGAGAGGCCCGGATCGCTCGGGTCCACGCGTTCGCGGCGCACGCCGCCCGGCACCTCGGTGGTGAGCACCACGGTGTCCTTCTTCATCTGCTCGGCGCGCAGCTTGGCCTCGCTGATGCGGGTGGTGTTGACCGGGTGGGTGCGCAGGAAATCCGGCACGGTGTAACCGCCGTCGTTGCCGCGCATGGAGGCGCTCATGCGCTCGAAGAAGCCGGCCATGGCATCCACGTCGTAGCCGCTGCGGGCCAGCGTGCGGATGCCCAGGCGGTCGGCCTCGGATTCGTTGGAGCGGGTGTAGTCGATCTGCCGCTGCTGCATCAGGCCCATGCCCGAGGCGATGCTGGCCATGGTGGCATTGCCTGAGGAATTGCCGCCGGCCTGCTGCGCGGCGACGATCGCGGCCAGCATGCCCAGCAGGATCGGAATCTGGTCGCGCTGCGCACGTTCCACGCCGCGCAGCACATGCTGCTGGGTGACATGGGCGATCTCGTGGGAAAGCACCGCGGCCACCTCGTCTTCCCGTTCCGCGGTCAGCACCAGCCCGGCATTGACGCCGATGTAACCGCCCAGCGTGGCGAAGGCGTTGATCTGCCGGTCTTTCATCATGAAGAACGTGAACGGTTGCCGTGGCTGGGCGCTGTTGGAGCCCAGCCGGGTGCCGATGGTCTGCAGCCAGTCGCTGACCAGCGGATCGTCCAGCAGATAGCCGTAGTTGCGCAGTTCGCGCAGCATCATGCCGCCATACTCGGCCTGGCGCGCGGGGGTCAGCAGTTCGCCTGCCGAGGAGCCGATGTCCGGCAACGAATCCTGGGCCCGGGCCGGGGGGACGCCGAGGGCGAGGGTGAGGGCGGCGGAGAGCAGCAACAGTCGCAAGCGGTGGGTCCTCGGGCAATGCTTCCCCAGCGTGGCAGGCCGGGGTGCAAACAAACGTTAATAAGCAATGGTGCGGCCTTGGCATGGAAATACCACAGCGCCGCTACCATGTATTGACCGTCGATCCCCCGTGGAGTTTCCCATGACCCAACTTGAACAGCCTGCCGGCGCTGCGCCGGCCATCACCATCTATTCCACCGCCGTGTGCCCGTACTGCGTGGCGGCCAAGAATTTCCTGAAGAGCAAGGGCCAGCAATGGACCGAGGTACGCATCGACCTGGACCCGGTCGAGCGCGAGAAGATGATGGCCAGGACCCGCCGCACCAGCGTGCCGCAGATCTTCGTCGGCGATGTGCACGTCGGCGGCTATGACGACATGATGGCCATGCACCGCGAAGGCAGGCTGGAGCCGCTGCTGGCCGGGCAGGGCGGGGCATGAGCGCGGGCGAGGACAGCACGGACCGCCTGGCCGAGTTCACCGCCTTCCGCAAGCGCATGAACGAACGCATTCTGTCTGAACCGAACCAGGTGGTAAGGCGCTTCTTCGCGCTGGATACGCAGACCTACCAGGCGGGCGCGCTGGATGTGAAGACAAAGGAACTGCTAGGCCTGGTGGCCTCGCTGGTGCTGCGCTGCGACGACTGCATCAGCTATCACGTCGCCCAGTGCAAGGAAGCCGGGGTGAGCCGCGAGGAGTTCTTCGAGACGTTCTCGGTCGGCCTGGTGGTCGGCGGTTCCATCGTCATCCCGCACCTGCGCCGCGCGGTGGATTTCCTTGACCAGCTGGAAGGCGGCGCCGAAGCCCCCGCCGCCCACGAGCACTGAGGTAGCGCCGGGGCGTTCCGCGCGATCCAACCGCCCAGGAGCCCCCTTGTTGTTCAAGGGGGCGCGCCGACAGGCGCGGGGATAAGGTGGGATGCGCGGGCAATTGTGCCTTTGCCGAGGGTTGGTACCTTTGTCTATTTGGGTTGATGACCCCGGCTAAGGCATAATTGCGGGTGAAACTTCCCTCGCGCCGGCGCACCGGACACCCCGGACGGCGCTTTTTCCCCTGTTCGGAATTTGATCAATGACGCAGAAAATCACGGTCATCCGCGGCGATGGCATCGGCCCGGAGATCATGGACGCCACGTTGTACGTGCTGGACCAGCTCAACGCCGGGCTGGAGTATGAAGACGCCGACGCGGGCCTGGTGGCGCTGGAAAAGCACGGCGACCTGATGCCGGCGGCCACGCTGGAATCCATCGCACGCAACAAGGTGGCGCTGAAGAGCCCGCTGACCACCCCGGTCGGTGGTGGCTTCACTTCCATCAACGTGAGCCTGCGCCGCCATTTCGATCTTTACGCCAACGTGCGTCCGGCGCACACCTTCCCGAACACCAGGTCGCGGTTCGAGAACGTCAACCTGATCACCGTGCGCGAGAACACCGAAGGCGCCTATCTGGCTGAAGGCCAGGAAGTGTCCGCCGACGGCGAAACCGCGTTCTCCGGCACCCGCATCACCCGCAAGGGCTCCGAGCGCATCGTCCGCTATGCCTTTGAACTGGCGCAGAGGACCGGCCGTAAAAAGGTCACTGCGGTGCACAAGGCGAACATCATCAAGTCGACCTCGGGCCTGTTCCTGAACGTCGCCCGCGAAGTGGCCGCGCAGTTCCCGGACATCGAGTTCCAGGAAATGATCGTCGACAACTGCTGCATGCAGCTGGTGATGCGTCCGGAGCAGTTCGACGTGATCGTCACCACCAACCTGTTCGGTGACATCATTTCCGACCTGTGCGCCGGCCTGGTGGGCGGCCTCGGCCTGGCCCCGGGTGCCAACATCGGCAAGGACGTGGCAATCTTCGAAGCCGTGCACGGCACCGCACCGGACATCGCCGGCCAGGGCAAGGCCAATCCGTGTGCACTGCTGCTGGCAGCAGCACAGATGCTGGACCACATCGGCCAGCCGGAAAACGCCGAGCGCCTGCGCAGGGCCATCGTCGCCACCATGGAGGCCAAGGATTCGCTGACCGGCGACCTGGGTGGCACCGGCAACACCATGGGCTTTGCCAAGGCCATCGCCAGCCGCCTGTAATCGCAGCGGGCCATGCAGTGGACAACGGGGCGCCCTGGGGCGCCCCGTTTTGTTTTTTGGCCACTTTGCATGTACGCCCCGCGCACAGATGCTGTGCTTGTCCCTGTCTGGCCCCTGCGTGGCGCCCTGCGCATCCTGTACCGACATTCAATGCACAGGAGTTGCCCTCATGAACTTCACCGCCTTCGGCCTGGCCAGTCTGCTCGGCATGGCTGCCAGCGTGCCGGCGCTCGCCGAGCCCGCTCATCCCACCATTCGTCATATGGCCTCCGTCCCCTCGACGATGTCGCTGGACGCAGCCAGGACCGCTTTGCTGGTCGTCGATTTCCAGAACGAATACTTCGGCGCCGATGCTGCTTCCGGCTTCTCCGGAGGTCGCATGGTCATACCTGATGGAGTGGCGGCGCTGCAGCAGGCGCGTCGCCTGGTGCAGTTCGCCGATACCAACGGCATTCGTGTGATCCATGTCCAGCATGTGCTGCCGGCTTCCGCCCCGCTGTTTGCCCAAGGCAGCCTCAACGCGGCGTTCCACCACGACCTGCAGCCGCGCCACGGTGAAACCGTCGTGCAGAAGGACACTGTCAGCGTCTTTGCCGGTGACTCGGCTGCGGTCCTGGACAAGGTGCTGAGAGATGCTGGCATCGATACCCTCATCGTCGCTGGACTGCAGACCCACGCCTGCGTGGCCGGTGCTGCACGCGACGCGGCTGCTGCCCCGCGGGGCTATCGCGTGATCGTTTCGTCCGATGCCACCGCCAGCCGTGATCTGGACCTTTCCAATGGGCGAAGCATCGACCACCGCACGCTGCATGAGGCCTCGCTGGCGCAGATCGAAGACACGTTCGGTGATGTCATGACCACCGACGCGATTCTCGCGCTGCCGGTGCGGACCAGCAGCGAAGGCGCTTGACATGGTGGTGGAGCCCGCAGACTGTGGGCTCCGCCGACCCCGGAATGCCCCACCGATGGATCACTTCGCTGCCCTGCGCGCACTACGCGCGATCGTCGAGGCTGGAACCTTCACGGCCGCCGCCGAGCGTCTCGGCACCAGCCATACCGCCATGTCGCGGCAGTTGCGGCAATTGGAAGAGCATCTGCAGGTACGCCTGCTTGACCGCAACAGTCGTCGCTTCTCGTTGACCGAGGCGGGGCGCGACTATTACCGCACTGCGGCCATGGTGCTGGACAGGCTGCGGGACGCCGAGGAGCGCGCACGCGCCGGCCAGGCACTGCCCAGCGGAACGCTGCGCATCAGCGTGCCGCAGGTCGTCGCAAGCCAGGAAGTGCCGACCTGGCTGCCGGAGTTTCTGTCGCGTCATCCGCAGTTGGCCGTGGACCTGTCCGCTGATGACCAACTGATCGACGTGGTCGGTGGCGGCTTCGACCTTGCCCTGCGGATCGCCCATTCCTTGCCCGACAGCCAGCTGGTTGCGCGCGAGCTGACCTGTTCGGTGCGCATTCTGGTGGCTGCGCCGGCCTATCTTGCGCGACACGGTCTGCCCCGCCAGCCGGCGGACCTGAAGCAGCACGTCCTGCTGGCCTTCAACACGGCACCGGCGGCATCTGCCTGGACATTGCAGGGGCCGCACGACGCGACGGCACGCCTCGATACAGGGCAGCGCCTGCGCGTGGACGCCACGCCCGCGCTGCATGCTGCGACCATTGCCGGAATGGGCATCAGCCTGTTCACGGCGCTGACCGTGCGCGAAGACCTGCGTGCCGGTCGTCTCATACGCGTGCTGCCGGGCTGGCACGGCGGGCAGCGCCGCTACTTCGCACTGTATCCGCATGCCCGCGCGCTGGCGCCCAAGGTGCGCGCGCTGGTGGATCACCTGGCCGCACATTACGCCGCAGGTGGCACGGGCGCGCCGCTGCCGTGTATCTGACCCACGAAAAAAATGCCCGCACGTTGCGGTGCGGGCATGGGGCAACATCGGCGTGGGCCTGCGCCCGGGACGGATCAGCGCTGCTGGATCTTCGCCAGCAGGCGCAGGAACTCCACATACAGCCACACCAGCGTGACCATCAGGCCGAATGCGCCGTACCACTCCATGAACTTCGGTGCGCCCTGTTCCACGCCGCTTTCGATGAAATCGAAATCCAGCACCAGGTTCAGCGCCGCCACGATGACCACGAATACGCTGAAGGCGATGCCCCAGCCGCTGGCTTCGTGGATCACCGGTACGTTGACGTTGAAGAAGCCGAGCACGATGGATGCCAGGTAGAGCAGGGCGATGCCGCCGGTGGCAGCGACCACGCCCAGCTTGAAGTTCTCCGTCGCCTTGATCAGGCCGCTGCGGTAAGCCACCAGCAGGGCCACCAGTGTTCCGAAGGTGGCTAGCACGGCCTGGAACACGATGCCCGGGAAACGCTGTTCGAACACGGCGGAGATGGCACCCAGGAACAGCCCTTCCACCAGCGCGTACAGCGGCGCGGTGACCGGGGCCCAGGTCTTCTTGAACACCGTGACCAGCGCCAGGATCAGTCCGCCGATGGCGCCGCCGAGTGCATAGCCCATGCCGGCGGTGGAGAGCGTGCCGGCCATGTCACCACTGGTGACCAGCGCCTGGCTCCACGAGAAGGACGCGGTGAGCACGGTCAGCAGCAACAGCAGGCCCGTCTTGTTGACGGTACCGTTGAGGGTCATGGCCTGGTCGCCGCGCACCGAAACGGTGCCGCTGCCCAGGTCGAGGAAGGTGGACTCGGAAAGAGCCGGGTTGCCGCTGCGCATAGTGCGATCTCCGTGCGAAGGTGGTGAGGGAGGGGCCGTCCGGCCGCTGCAGGCAGCATAGCCGATCCTTCCTTGCCGCCACTGCCGCAAAACGCTCGGCCTTGCAGGCAGCGCTCCTCGGCAGGGACAGCAGCTGCCGGGTGGCCTGCGCTGTCATGCCGCGTGTGCCGCCGCGCGTTGACAGGAAGGCGCGCGGTTGTTCACAATCGCCGTCTGCTTGGGGCCACGCCCCTGCATGCAGCAACGCCGGGGTATAGCGCAGTCTGGTAGCGCGCCTGCTTTGGGAGCAGGATGTCGGGGGTTCGAATCCCTCTACCCCGACCAACCATCGGCCCTCCGGGGCGGGTTGGTCCACCCGGTTCGGGCGCCCGTAGCTCAACTGGATAGAGCACCGGCCTTCTAAGCCGGCGGTTACAGGTTCGATTCCTGTCGGGCGCGCCATTGACCTCTACAGGTCGTCGCGTCCTGTTCCCGGCCCCCGCTCTCAAGGTAAGTGCGCAGCCTCACAGCCCGCCGCCGCCACTGCGTTCCAGTACGCGTCCCAGCACCAGTACCCCGGCCAGTTCCTCCGCGCCCAGCACTTCATCCGGGTACAGCGATTTGTCCGGATGGTCACTGACCACCCGGACGCGGCCATCGGACGTCTTGAACAGGCGCTTGATCTTCATGTCCGGTTCCCGTCCGCCGGTGACCAGGACATGCACGCGGCCGTCGGTGATGCGCGTGTCGGCCAGATTGACGGTGACGCGGTCGCCGTCGAACAGCGTGCGCTCCATGCTGTCACCACTCACCTGGAAGACCCTGACATCGGCCGGCTTCGCATTCCGCTCGGGAAACCAGTTGGCGCTGTAGACGATGCGGTGGCCTGTCGCTATCAGCTCTACCTTCGGCTTCCCCTCAGCCACCGTCAGCTTGACCGTCACCTCATCCACGCCGACGTCGTGCGGGCGTTCGCGTACAGCCAGCGCGCTTGCTTCCTTGATGCGGTACTGGCCCTTGGAAGGCGCTGCCGTGTCCGTATCCGGCAGCTCGGTGCGCAGCTGCTCCACGGTCACGCCGAACCAGGCCGCAAGCGGCCGCAGCGTGCCATCGCGCGGGTCTGCCGTATGCCCGGCGAGGATGCGGTGAATGGTCGGCTGGGCGACGTCGGTATGGCGGGACAACTGGTTCTCGCTGATCCCCCGGGCACGTATCAACCGGCGGAGATTGGCGGCCACTTTATTCATAAACGAATTGTTTACCCTGATATCTTCGGGGCATAGTTCGTTCACGCATTGAAATTTTTATGATTTCAGTAATAGCATCGTTCATGAGCTTCTGTTGCCCACGATATGCAGTACAGGTCCTGATGGCCGCCGAGTGGACCGAATCACGCATCGCACTGGCGTGTGGTACGTCGCAGTCCACCATCAACCGGGTGAAACACGGCAGGCAGCGGTCGGTGTCCTTCGAACTCGGCTCAGCGCTGATCCGGCTGGCCGAGAATCAGCCAGGTCGCCGGCGCACTGATGCCGGCGCGGTGGCAGCCGGCCCCTGCCTGGCCTGCGGGGCAGGCGCTATATCCCGAGTACCGCCATCACCGCAGGGGAAACAGGGTTGCCTGTAGTGAGCGACTTCATCAGCGGCAGGTAGGTGCGCCGCAGATCCGCACGGCGGGCGGACAATGCCGATATCACCGCTTCGTACTCGCCCTTGACGAGGCCAGGCGAGAGGGTCGCTTCCAGCCAATGGGGCGGCCGCCAGTGTGGGAAAGGGCTGCATACCGGCAGCATGAGCTGCTCCTGGCCGAGGTGGGCAATGAGTGCGTCCAGCTGACACTGTTCCATCATCATCCGCGACAGCAGCGCCTGCGGATTGGTGTCGCGTCGGAAGGTCTGCTCAAGCCGGACGCGCAGTTCCTCCTTGATGGAGCGGCCGCTGTACAGGGCAGCCTGCTTGAGTTGCTGTTTGAGAGAGATGGTGAGCAGTTTGTTCATGCGCGGCTAAGTGTTCGGCTGACTGACCAGCACGCTGCCACGAAGCGGGTTGGCTTCCCAAGCCTCCGTCGACGCATGATCGAACGTTGATAAAGATCGATCAGATTTCCAAATCGTTGAAGCACTTGCGAGTGCGTGTCGTCTATCGGTGGCGGATAAGTGGCAACGCCGATGGAGCGACGGCCTGCAAGGGCGATGCAGTGCTTTCCCGGTGTCCGGCCATCGCCTGCGTACGTGCCTGGGGGGACGGTTCCAATAGCGACATATGAGGACCAGGCATCGTTGTCGCGCAGTGTTGTGCCATCGATCAACTCCACGCGCAGCGCGTTGTCAGCCCCCGGCTTGAGTGGCGTGGAGCGGCGTCTGGCGGGGTGGCGCGGCACGGTGCTTTGATGGCTGCCGCTCCATCCGCGTGCGTGGCGTGGACGCGAAATCTGGGGCGTGAAGAAATGCTTGCATTTCCCTGTCGAGTCCATGAAAATGCCGGACTCGCTTCAGCGGGCACGGCTTTCAGCTGCGGTCGCCGGAAGGGGAAGGATCGATATCCTGCTGCATGCATCGCTGCAGGATTGAGGGTTTCAGTGGTGGCTGTAGCTCAGTTGGTTAGAGTACCGGATTGTGATTCCGGTGGTCGGGGGTTCGAA